>ENA-UOOK01001333-UOOK01001333.1-fermentation-metagenome-genome-assembly--contig:-NODE-1333-length-32390-cov-8.052234_pt1 | contig 32390 bp, 19 predicted proteins | sample MGYA00245777_ERZ724023 | MGnify/ENA primary metagenome ERZ724023 (study PRJEB28704, sample SAMN03018312) | fermentation metagenome | biome: anthropogenic terrestrial biome; feature: soil; material...
GAGATCGTCCCGAAGAAGTAAGAAGAAAGGGTTCCCGGATAAATGAATGGGAGGAAAAAACGGAATAAGGAAGCCGGAAAATCAGAAATATCACGCTGATGACAATGCTATTCCCTCTCCATGAGCATTGTTATCATATTTTCCAGAGCTGAGCTAAACCTGTAATAGTCTTCCGGAAAAGGCACTGGTTTGTCAGTAAATGACTATTACGAGAGGAAAGTATATGTCCAGGAAAATCGAAGTGACCTGAAAAAACGAAGATATTCGTTTAAAGCCGTGAATTTATTACATTAAATTTATTATATTGAATTTATTATATAGATATAGTCCTGTTGTCGCGCCAATCCTAAAGGATCGAATGATTCTTAATGGTTGTCCAAGTTTATACGATATTTAATCGTTGAAGCGACACTAGAGTTAGAGGGAATATTCCCACTACCAGATAATTAGAAGCATTGCCTTACCATCGAAACATGTCACGTATGGAGACTTACAGGAAACAGAAACCCGAAGTCTCCGGGATTACTGATCGATGTGCAGTTCCTTATTGATGCGGCATAAAAAGAGCTTAATGCTGCAAGGAATTGTTTTTCATGATTATCCAGACTGCGCACTGGAAGTTGATATAATGAGTGGACTTATAGATTTAATCTTTTTTTCTGAAAAAAGAAAGGAAATTCTGGTCTTATTGACAAAAGGACCAAAGAGTGTTGATGAAATAAAAAACGGACTTCAAGGAGAAACAGTCTCTATAATGCCACATTTAAAAAGGTTGAAAGAGATGGACATAGTTATCCAGGAAGGAGATACTTACCAGCTCTCAGATATCGGAAAAATAATCGGCGAAAAACTCCTGCCTCTGACTGACCTCCTCCAGGTTTTTGAAGGAAATAGTGACTACTGGTTAAAACACGACAGAAGTCCGATACCGGAGCATCTGATGAAAAAGATTCACATGCTTGGAAAATGCCAGCTGAATGAGCCTGACCTGGATCATATCTTTGAATTCCCAAAAGACCTGAAAGAACAATTAGTCGACTCCAGGAAACTGAGGAGCTTTTACTCATTCTTTTGCCCCGACTGCCCTGAAATCCAGGCAACCTGTGCAAAGAATGGAGCAGAAGTGGACCTGATACTGGATGAAAAGGTATACATAAGACTGAAAAATGACTTTGAAGACATATACAGATTACTGCTTGAAAACAATGTTTCACTGTATATATATAGGGGGAAAATAAAGCCTTCTTCCCTTATAGTATCAGATAAATTAGTGGTGTTGAAACTCTTCGGAAAGGAAGGGGAATTTGATCACAGAAGGATTGTGAGTTTCAACAAAAGTGCCATTGAATGGGGAAATGAGCTTGCTGATTATTATATAGGACTTTCGGAAAAAGTAAATTAAACAAAAGGATAAAAAAATGAGATAATATAATAGAGATACTATAATAGATAAGAAGATACAATATAGTATTAAGAAGATAACAAATCTTATTTATAAAGTAACTCTGGAGAGATAAAAGATTCATCCCATGTCTAAAGACACGTGGATTCTCTTTGCCCTCCTAAAAACAATACCCCTGAATATTTCAAGGCAGGATATTTTTGAGGCCACCTATTTTTTGATGCTTATAATTCAAAGGAAAATGCTTTTTTTATCCCCTCTCAAATGTTTCATACACCCCAAATATCGTATCCATCTAAAATGTTGTATCCACCCCAAATATTTCATCCACCCCAAATGTTGTATCCACCCCAAACATTGTATCCGTCCAAAATGTTGTATCCATCCCAAAAATTCTCAATTACTAATTTCTTTTTTTCTCAAAATTTTCCGGCTAACCAATTCCCATGCCCTCATAAAATATTATTATTTCAAATTTTCCGCTCTCCATAAAAGGGGCTTATTCGTCATAGATGAATGGATCCTGAAAAGGAAAGGGCTGGAAAACTTAAACATATCCGTAAACATGAAAAGCAAAAAATAAGAGAACGGCGAAATATAAGAGGAATCCACAAAAACAGCATCGGTTATGCTATATAATATTGAGGAATACTATCTTAATGTTAACAACCATAGAAGAAAGATGAAGGTCCAGAAACTGAAAATGGCTATTTTCAGGCGTACTTAAGGAGGCCACCTGGCCTGAGAAAGTAGCTGCTGGATAGGCATCAGGAGATCTATGGGAAGATCTTATCCTGAAAAATGGAGGTTCAATATGGCAAAAGAAGAGATTTTAAATGCTTTAGCTGATGCTGTCGTCGAAGGTGACGACGACATTGCAGAAGAATTTGCACAGAAAGCCCTTGACGAGGGACTCGACGCATATGAAGCAGTCGTTGAAGGCCTCGCAAAAGGTATGAACATTATCAGTGACATGTACGAAAAGGGAGAAGCTTTCGTTCCGAGCCTTCTGCTTGCAGCAGATGCAATGTATGCTGGAATGGAAATCCTTATCCCCCACATGAAGGCCGACGCAAGCGCTGGTCCCCAGAACGTTGTCATCGGTACAGTTGAAGGAGACGTACACGATATCGGGAAAAACCTGGTCAAGACAATGATGACCGCAGCCGGTTTCAATATGATCGACCTCGGTGTCGATGTCCCTCTTGGAAAATTCGCAGAAGCTGCAAAGGAAAACAAGGCAGCAGCTATTTCCATGAGCACTCTGATGACCACAACAATGGGAGGCATGGAAAAGGTTATCGAACAGCTTCAGGAAGAAGGTATCAGGGACTCACTTGTGGTTATGGTCGGCGGTGCACCTGTTTCAAAAGAATATGCAGAATCAATCGGAGCAGATGGAACTTCCCGTGACGCCAGTGGAGCAGTCGAAACCCTTTCCTCACTTGTCAGCTCACTTCCTGCCGATGCATGGAGCGATTCAGCAGTCGTAGCAAGCAAGATGAAGTACAAAGAAATTCTCGCAAAGAAGGGTGCTAGAGAAGAGATCGACATAGGACTCGTCACAGCTGAGAAGATCCTTGCAGAATACGACTCCATTGTGCCCAAGTTCAATGAGACCATGACCAAGAAAGAGAGGTTCGTCGCCGCTTTCCAGGATAAGAAAGTAGACAGACTCCCAATAGCACCTCTCATCTGCGGCCTTTCCAGGAAGTTTGTGCCCTGCACTTACGCAGATTACTCTACAAAAGCAGAGAAGTATGCAGCCAGTGTAGTCGCAGGTACCAAGTACTTCAACATTGACAACTTCGTAGGCCTTACTGACCTCTGTGTAGTTGCAAGCGACTTCGGTGCAACTATCAGGGTTCCTGAGGAAGACACACCAGCAGCAATTGGCCACCTTGAAGACTATGAAACCATGGAAGTCCCGGAAATCAAGGAAGGCACCCGTGCATACAACCTGATCCAGGGCAATAAGCTTGCAACCGAGAAGGCAAAGGAAATCGACGCACCTGTAACCGCCCTTTTCGAAGGTCCACTGGTAGCCCTGACCCAGATTATGGGAGCAACCCGTGTCCTCTCCGACCTCAGGACAAACCCCGAAGTAGTCCTCAAAGGTCTCGAAAAGACCACCGAGTACTGCAAGGAAATGACCAAAATGATGTTCGAAGAAGCTCAGCCCGACAATCTCTGTCTGGCAACGCTCTGGACTAACAATGTCATCCTCAGTGCAGACGAATATATGAAGACAGAAGGCAAGGTCATGCAGAATGTCTTCGCTCCTCTCTACAAGGAGTACAACAAGCCAATGGTCGTCCACAACTGTGCAGATGCTCCTCACTGGGATCTGATCAAAAAGTGGGACACAAAGTACTACAGCTATACCTTCTACCCAGATAAGGTAAACAAAGGTTCAAAGGACTACAAGTACCTCATTGAGAACTACGGCAAAGATGTCATGTTCGCAGGTGAAGTCAGCCCGGTTGTTTTCCTTGACAACAGCCCAGAAGGCATCCAGAAGATGAAGGCAGACACTATCGCCTTCCAGGAAAACGTCCTTAACGCTCTTAAGGAGAATGGAATGCAGTCCAAGTACGTGATCTCTACTGGATGCGAAGTTCCACCAAAAGGCCCGTGCGACACCGTTGCTGCCCAGACCTATACTGCAGCACAGACAGGTCCGGAACTCTTCAAGAAGATCATGGGATAAACCCGTTAAAACCACTCAATCAAAAAAGGCAATGCAAAAATTGTTGCTTGAGAGGGCGGACATTTTTTGTCTGTCCTTTCTTATTTATTCATTTCCAGAAACTTTCAAAAACATATTAAGACTGAAAAGTATATATATGAAGAGATTACTAAGGGGAAAAAATAAATTTAGCAAAATCTTCATATTTAAGATTAAATATTTACAATTTAATCAAATATCTACAAATTAAATAGAGATAGATATTTTAACCAAAAATAAATATTTAAATTAAATATCCATGAGTTAAGTCAGATATATAGGACTCAGGAAAAAATAGGAGTAAATGAAATCTCCACATATCCCCACAAAAACCCTGAATAATCAAGAAAAAATATCACGCTGATGACAATGCTTCTCCCTCTCTAAAGCATTGTTATCCAAACCTCCAAAAAAGTAAATAGACCTGAAAAGTTCCTCAGAAAACACTTTTGCCATTTTAGTGTATCTCGGGGAAGTAAGGTCAAAATCCACGGAAAAAGGTTCAACGCTCCAAGCCTCAAACCTCCAGGCCTGAGAGATTACGAACCAGAAAAATCAGGTGAAAACGCTAACAGCCTCTTTTTGCCATTTTAAGAGCTGAAAAAGCGTTGAGAATCCTGAAAACCTTCAAAAGATCGGTATGCTCCAGAACTGTCTGGACCCTCCAGACAGGAAAAGGAGCAAAAACCCGATCGTTAATTATACTCACTTAAGTACTCTTTTTTAATGCCACATATGTGTATTAATTTATATAATTAGTTCACAGATATTTTAAATGAAAAATATAAAAGTGATCCTGCTCATATTAAAGCTCAGAAGAAAAAAGCTTCAATGGCTTAGTGCAATAAAAAGAACTTTAATGGCAGGTTTAAATGGCAGACTCCGAATTAAGAGACCGTTTCCTGAATATACTGCATGGGAAAGCTGTTGATAAAGTGCCTGTTCTTTCTGTGACTCAGACGGGAACTGTTGAATTAATGAAAAAGAGCGGAGCATCCTGGCCTGAAGCCCATTTTAATGCTGAAAAAATGGCAGACCTTGCCCTTTCAGCCCATACTTTAGCAGGCCTTGAAGCCGTTCGTTACCCTTTCTGTCTCACTGTACTTTCAGAAGCTCTGGGATGCAGGGTTAACCCGGGCAGATATGATATTCAGCCATCTCCAGGGTCCAGCCCTTTTGCAAAGAAGCCGGAAGAGCTCGAGCTTCCCCAGGATTTTGCGGAGAGAGGGAGGATTCCTCTTATTGCTGATGTGACCTCCATCCTGAGAGAAAAGGCAGGCGAAGAAGTCCCCCTTATAGCAGGTATGGAAGGCCCTGCGTCCCTTGCTTCAAGGCTGCTTGGCACTTATAATTTTCTTACCTGGATAATCAGAAAACCCGAGACTTTGAGGGAATGCCTGAAGGTCACGGGATTGATCTGTTCCGAATACACAGGAATCCTGTCCGAAGCCGGGGCAGATGCAGTCTGCATAGTAGACGGGATAGCAGGACCGGATATGCTCGATCCCAGACACTTTGATGCCCTCATAAAACCAAAGTATGAAAGGCTCTGCAGGTCAGGAAAAGGAATGAAACTCATACATGTCTGCGGGAACTCAACCCCCATTCTTGAAACCCTTTCAGAATGCGGCTTTCAGGGGATCAGTATAGAGGAAAAAGTAACCGACCTGCGTGCTGCAAAAAAACTTGTCGGGAAAAGGACAAAACTGATAGGAAACATTTCCTCTTCAGGAGTTATGCTTAACGGGACCTGTGAAGAGATAAAAGGAGAAGCACAGAAGTGCCTGCTTGAAGGAATCGATATACTTGCTCCCGGGTGCGGGATTGCCCCAAAAACCCCGACAAAAAATATTAAGGCACTTGTCGAAGCGAGAGACGAGTATTATCACCCGAATTTCGCTTCGGGAGCACGAGGTCCTTTTCGCTGCGCTCAAGAGGACTAATTTTAGATAAAACGCACATGAAATTTTCCAAATGGATTCTAGCAAAGAACTATGCTCAAGAAGGCTAACTGCTAAATAGAGGGTGTTTTTAAAATTGGAGAACCCCCTCTTTTCCAGGATGGTTCGTGAAAGTATTTGTTTTGATAGCATTAACAATACTTGTATATGTGGTGTCAGTCCACATTATACCGCTTTTAGAGCCGGAACTTGTAATTTCTGCTTCAAGTAGAGTATGGTCTTTAGATTGATATTCAAGAGCTTTAGTTATAGTCTGGCCATCAGCTGAAGGTGCTTGAATTATAATGCCATACTCATCTCTATCAGGTTTCAAATCTATATAATTTTTCAAAAATGATGCTTCGTCACCGATGCTCAATCCAGTTAAAGGTTGACCTGTGTATACATATAATCTTTCCCCGATTATTTCATCTGCTTGCCATTCAAAACATGCACCATCCCACTTGCTCATCAATTGATTCAAGTTTTCATTAAATTGTTGTTCATTTATCTTACTTGGGGATAAAGATTCATCCAGTTCTTCTGTCCAGCTAGAAGGATACAAAAACCCTTTTTCAGCTGCACTTGCCTCTGACATCCAGTACTCAAACTGCTTCCCATCTGAAAATGTAAACAGGTGTAATTCTTCTTGACTACTGGTACGATGTTCCAAGGCATACTCTTTCATCCAGTTGTCCACGTTAGTTGAATATATGGCCGAAACATGATACTCAACTAAAGGCTTTCCATCTGGAGTTTTACTGACATTCATTTCAACTGATATTTCGGACTCTTTTGTCGTTTTTGAGTTACTAACTCCTACAATAATAATTAGAACTGTAAACAAGAATAATATCCCAATTATCACATTCATTTGATTTTTGGACACCATTAAATCTCTTTCCTTTTTATTCGTTTTCGAGTAAAAACTTGAAAGCCCATGAAGCTTTCTGTAAGTGATATTCTTTGCAGTGCATTATCCCCCAAAATAAATCATAGGCTATGTAAAATGATACCCCTCAAAAATCAAGGCCCCCTCAAAAATCAAGGCCATTACTGAAATCAAGACCCTTTACGATAAGCTGCGAATTATGTTATATAGATTTAAGACTAAAATTTAGTTAAAAATAAACTGAAAAACAGTGAATAACTGCGCAGCCGATTCACTGCTTGAAGTTAATCCTGTAAGACAGTATCCTGAGTATACAGTATCCTGAGTATACAGTATCCTGAGTATACAGTATCCTGATATGGACAGGATAGAGGTTATTTTTCATAATTTTCAACGACTGCTGCAAGTGGAGTATAAAAATGTACGGGATTGCACTTGACCTGGGTACCAGCGGCTTTAGAGCACAACTTATAGACCTGGAAACAAAAAAAGTTGTAAAAACTGCTATGACGATGAGGCACCCTCTGCCAGGGGGCAATGTAATTGACCACCTGGACTTCGCACTCGAAGTAGGGGGAGATGTTGCAAATAATATCATACTGGACGCGGTAAGTAAGATTATTGATACTTTTGATATAGACCCTGCATGCATTAAGAAAATGGCTGTATGCGGAAATCCTATCCAGCTTTCACTCTTCCAGAACTCGGAGATCAGGGACCTTGCTTTTGCCGGAAAAAACATGCAGAGACGGCTTGGAGTCGAGAACGTGGACAGGAGTTCCAGGGTCTTTCCGGCATCCGAACTTTTCAGGGGAGTCCTCGACCTGCCGAACTGCGAAATAACCATACCTCCGGCTATTGCCCATGAGATTGGAGCCGATGCCCTGGCAATGATGATAGAAACCGACTTTCTGAACCAGAAAGAGGCCTCCATTGTCACAGATTATGGTACGAATGCAGAGATGGCGATAAAAGTAGGAGACCGGATTATCACGGGCAGCGCGGCTGCCGGACCTGCAATTGAAGGTCAGGGCATAAGCTGCGGGATGATTGCAAGTCCGGGCGCTATTTCTGATGTAAATATCGAGAAGGATAGTAACGGAAAGGACTGCTGGCGGCTTACGGTCCTGAATGAAAAAATGGAAAGCAGGCCAGGGGACCTTATAAACCCGGTTACCGGAGAAACTGCGGAGAAAGGAGAAATCGAGGCAGTGGGAATTACCGGGACTGGAGTAATTGCAGTCATTGCCATTGCAATGGAAACAGGAATTATGGAACAGCCTCCTAAACTGCCCAATGGAAGGCTGATTCTTGGCAACGGCATAGAAATCACAGAAGAAGATATTGCAGAAGCCGGAAAAGCCATAGGGGCGATCAGGGCAGCTCAGCTCACACTCCTGCTTGAAGCAGGGGTCCCTTTCGAAAAACTCGAAAACGTCTACATGTCAGGAGCTTCCGGCACATACGTGGACTGCAGAAAAGCCAGAAAAATAGGTTCCTGCCCGGACTTCTCAAAGAAGGCTGTTCAGTTTGGAAACACTTCAATCGCCCTTGCACGCGAGCTTATTCTGGACGAGTCCAGACTTAAGGAGATAATTGCTCTTGCAGGCACTATAAAAGCCGACCACCTGATGATGGCGACCAGCGAGACATTCAAGAACATTTACACATGCGAGCTTTCTTACTGGACCGAAGGTATGAGTATGAAGCTCTACAAGAAATATTTCAGAATGTACAAATATCCTCCTCTTCCGGAACCCATAGAGAATGCAGAAATGGTGAAAAGAGCTTCCAGAGACATCGAAGAGACAGGAAATGTGCCTGTAGAAATAGTAGAAGATATCGGGATCACCATAGAAGTTCCTCTGGAAAGATGTCTGCAGTGCCAGCGCTGCAACAATGAATGCCCGGAAAATGCCCTTGTGACCATAGAGAAAAATGGGAATTTCTTTGCAAGCTGCAGGACCCAGGACTGCCTCGGGACAAGCTGCAGGCGCTGTGTCCGGGCCTGCCCGATAAAAGCAATAGATTTCAAAAATATTGCAGCTCTTAATGTAAACGGGCTTCAAAAAGGTAGTTTGACCGGCGGAATCTACTGACGGAAGTGTCTTAGAAAAATTATAGGCAGATACAAACTGGAAGGGGTGCAAAATGACAAAAATAAGCGTATCTTCACGCATCTGCGGGATAAAACACACTGTAAAAGGGAGGGTTGAAGGAAACAAAATCATTGTAGAAATTGACACTCCATGTGAAAAGTTCAGAGAATTCAATTCCCTCGAAATCCCGATTCAGGAACTGTCCTATATCGAGAAAAATCTCATAACTGAGATGGAAAGGCAAATAAACTGCTCCTTTGAGTGTACTAAAGAATGTGCTCTGGACTGTACAGAACAGTGTCTTATTCCCTCTGCTGTATTCTCTGTATGCGCTACAGAAAAAAAACTGGTAGAAGCAAGGTTTGTGAAAACACCTATTCTTGAAACCACAGAATGTACAGCTTCAGAGTTTAAGTGACTGCAAATCAGGGCCTTTATAAAGGCCTTTTATACCCCCTGTCTTCTTATTTGATTTTTCTTCTTATTTGGTTTTATTTATTGGTATTGGTTCATCATAAAAAAATGAAGGATCTTGTTCATGTTCAGTGATTCAATTTCAGAGCTGACATTCTCCGGGATGTTATTCACAACAAATGCTCCGTATCCATATACGACTACGGACTGCTCCGACTTTAATAGAGCTTACGAACTTGAAGTACAAAATAAGTATATTCAGAGTTGTGACTGGTAAGTGTTTTAAACAGTTGAAGGTTTAATGCTATCGATTTCTCAGTTCAACCGCGTAAGTCCTACTTATTAAGAGGGCTTAAAGACAGAAAAACGAGACATAGAAGCCAAAGGATAATATCAAAAAGAATTAAAAATATCAAAAAGAATTAAAAACAAGCTTTCTGTAAAAATTAGAGCTAGAAAAAACGTAAAATGTCTGGAACCCTAACCTGAGAGAGTTTTCTCAAATTTTAACAGAAATCTAAAACTCCAGACTTCCCATAGTTTTATGGCAGAAAGGAAAGAGAGTTAATTCAAACTCTCTCTAAGATGCTATTAATCTGAATTTTTTGCACAAATTTAAATTTGCATTTACACTTCACTCATACCTGCCATATTTTCATACCTGCCATATTTTTCTGCTGCGTCTACCATTGCCATTATCTTTATAGGCGCTGCATTGACAGGGAATTCGCAGCCCGGAGAAAGGACAAATCCTGAGGGGGAATTAATGCCTTCTTCAATATTCTGCCTGCAGATTTCCACAACTTCTTCGTATGAACTGGTCAGGAAGAGCGGGGGATTGATATTTCCACATATAACGTCGTGGTCCCCAAACATTTTTATCTGGTCTTTTATGGGTGTCTCCGGCCCGAAAAGCCAGAAATATTTTCCTGACCAGTTTTGTTCTTCTCTTAACCTTGCATAGTATGGAAGGTTAAGGTTCTGGTTAGCGCAGGGGTGCATAAGCACAGCATGTATTCCTAAATCTTTTACGTGGTCATGGACTTTTTTCATATATGGGTACGCAAATTCCTCAAACATCTGCGGAGAAATCATATTATTTGATTCGGATGGTCATCCATCAAAAGGAAGAAGGCTTTCAGAACCATACTTATTCGCAAAATAATCCAGAGCATTGACGAACATATCACTTACCTTATCCAGTAAGAGGTGGACAGCTTTCGGGTCCATAATAAGCCATGTCAAAAATTCTGACGTATCCGCAACGACCGAGGCTGCAGTAAAATTACTGCCGATTTGTACAGTAACCGGCATCCCAAGCTCAAAGCATCTGGATGCAACTACATCTGCAATCTTATATGCACCGGGCAATTCCCTGTCAAAATCCGGAACTTCAAGCTTTTCAATATCCTCTATGGTATTCACAGGGTGCCTTTTTACAAAGGGTGCGCCCTGTCCTTTTCCATAAGGAAAAGCTATCTCTCCTCCAAATTCCCATGCTCCGCACGATGCATATCCATACATTGGAGTCTGCTCATAACCGTGAAGCCGCATGGACGCAAACTGCGCTTCAAAACACTTATCCCCATCCGCATAGAAATCTCCAAGGGATGTCCCCGTAATTTTTGCAGCATATCCCTCCACAAAAGGGATTACTGGTATACGATCAGGCTTTTGCCCCGACATAACAGCTGCCATGCGTTCTGGCGATGTCATTCTGGCTACCATTGGACAATTCCTCCACAGTATATATTTCTTTTAAATATGTAACTTAAAACATAAATATATACCGAAAAGTTACGATTCAAACAAAAATACTGAAAAAATCACATGTTTTCAACTGCAAGTTATGTTAAGAAACCAGACTCTATGAAATAAAGTAGACATTATAAAATAAATATATTATAAAATAAGCTGGGAAAAATGACTTTTGTACAGAAAGTTGCAGTAAATACCTGATTTAAAAAAAATCAAAAATTCCGTAAACAATTATGAGGAATCAAACCTGGTGTTCAATACAGGGAGCACTATTAAACCCTGCAACTTACTCAGACATTCCGGAAGGAAAAAAGAGGGTATTTAAAAACACCCTCGGTATTTAGTAAAACAGTGCCATGAATTCGTAGAATTCTTTTTCATCTCCTCCGGTTATTTTTACCTTTCCATCTGAAACAGCTTTCTGAGGATCGAGTTTTCCCAGAACCATATTCTTCCAGACCATTGAACTGGTTGTTATGGTGAAATTAGCGTCTTCTGGAACCTCAGGCTGAATCTCAACAATACCCTTACGGACATACAGGGCATAGTCAGAAGATTCGGTGTTTTTCATATCTGTCAGCTGAAGCTCAACAGTAATTTCCTTATCAAGGCATTCAGAAGCGTTGAGACTGACAGCCATTATTCTATGTAGAATGACCATTGGCAATAGGGGAACGAACCTGTCCTCCATAGTGGCAAATGTGAGTTTCGGATTTCCGCTTGTCGGCAGCGTTACCTGTTCAGTCTCCAGGAGATACTCAGACAAGATATAGTTGCGTGTTTGAGCATTAGTTGTATTTTCGGCAATTGCTATCATTGCTGAATTCTTTATCTTGCGTGCCTCAGAATTTTCCGGATCGAGAAGGAGAACGTCGTCAGCGAGTACCAGAGCCCACTCCAGATTGCCTTCATCCAGAGCATTTTTGGCTTTAACTGTAAGCTCGTTAATTCCGCCTGCCAGCTCAGCCGCCATCCTGGCTTCTTCTATGGGAGACTGCGGGAACAGGTCTCTGGATTTACCGGAATAAAAGCCTCTGTACCACCAGAAAATCTCGTATATGTCCCTATCTACCTGCCCATAGTACTCCTGCAAATTAGGATCATTGGCAAGATGGGGCGGCAGCTTGACCACATCCATAATCTCTCCCGGAGTCAAGCCTTTGTTCATGTTTTGCACCGTCTGATCGTGAACAAACTGAATGGCATCACGGCCGTTGGTGAACATAAGGCTGATATTTTCTTCACCTACAACAACGGGCTGTGGGCCATGGGGCAAAACCAGGTATTCAGGCTTGAGACTGCGGCAGACATCTATACTATTGATATAATCCAGCGGATTTCTGGGGAATGCCCCTCTTATAGTCGTAATTGCCGGGAATGCCTGGTAATAGTTGGCTATTTGCACCATTGTATCCTTTTCTGGAAGCCAGACGACCAGCACATCACGTGTCTCACCTGGCACTGAAAGCAGGGTTATATTTACTCCTGCAATGTTTGTCTCCAGCTTATCTTTAACAGTCTTGGTCGGCGGCAAATAACCTGAAGGTCCCCTGATCTGCGTCGCAAAAAGTCCGCCGCCTGCAAACCAGTCGGAATCATTTGCAAATAAACCTCCTGACATTTTGATACCTCCATCAGCCCTGCTCGGGTACACCTGACCAAACCAGTCAGAGTACAGGGTTAAATTCAGATTTTCATGAGCGATAATCTCTGTGTTATTATCGGCAAAAACGGAGGCACCGTGGATATGGCAGTCATGATGATGGGTATAGATGATTGCCTTTACCGGTTTTCTGTCAAAGATGTTATTCAGTTTCTGATTATACGCTTCCTTAACAACCTCTGCCGCGGGTATACTCTCTCCAGGGTCGATGACAATAAGTCCACCTGTACCTTCTATCAGTACCGGATTATCCCTGTTGTACCCACGGGCTACGTAGACCCCATCTGTAACATTAAGGATCGTGGGCGGGAAGAAACCCGCTGTATAGTTCTCCAGTTTAGGATTGACTCCTACCTTTTCGGGCTCAAATGCTGTCGCTGATGTTGATACACATACCATACATACAAAGACAGCAAATAACAAAACCAGATATGTACTAACCTTTATACTTCTCCTCTCCTTTATTTTGAAAAACCTTCTCACTGATAGATAATTTTGTGAGTAAAGTATATTAAGAGATATATATTATGAGAAGTATATTTAGAGGCAAGAATTATTTATTCTATTAATAATTACTGTCTTCTCTTCACTAATTTCCAGTTTATGTCCAAGATAAAACTTATGGAAATAAAGAAATGCCTGCTTTACAGGCAACTGTGTAGGTTTTGACAATAAATTGTTACGATTTTTTACTGCTGTACGACACGAAATTTATTCCTTAAATGGAGGGGGGATTAGTCCCCCTGATCATTGCATTGTCGTAATGAACACGGACTGGGCCTGAGAATGAATCGAAAAGCAGATCGTCGTTATCCAAGTACTGCAGAATTCCATATTCCCCATTTCCGAAGTTCACATCGCCGAAGATAGTCTGGTGGACGGTTTCTCCTGTATCCCAGTCAAGTCCGAGCACTTCCCAGCCTTCTGGTAACCTATAACCATTGATGAGAGCCATATTACCCGACTGGCTGTGGATCGGGATCATGCTTGTCGATGAGACATCTGACCGTGTCCATAAAGAACACCATTTATTTATTTTCGCATTCCATTCGAAGCGCTCGGCTCCGTATGAGGTATTATATGCAGGGCCCATGAGCGAGACCTGAAGGATCTTGTTCATATTCAGGGTTGTAAGGTCAGGGTCAACAGTTTCCGGAATGTTATTCACAACAAATGCCCCGTATCCATTGACGACTACGGACTGCTCCGATTGTATCCACTCGGTATCAGCTGGTAAACCACAGGTTACCTGGATCTTATCTGCGATGCGCTGAGACCCCTCGGGGATTTCGTCGCGCCAGAATGCTGTCAGGTTCATCCGTTTGGAACCGTCGGTTATTACCACAAGCTTATCCTCGTCATCGCCGAAACCCATTAGTGTTGGGGTGGATCCTGTGCCTATACCCACCTTAATGATCGGAGGCGCTTCATTGCCCGAATTGGGGTACTCTTGCGCCCACGCACCATCAGTTTCATTATCGGAAATAGCTGTACCGTTCCAGACGAGCTTGTGCATTACACTATCGCTTGCAACATATATACCATTGTTTTCATCGACTGAAATCGAATTGCTGATGTACTCAGTATCCGCAAACCTGTAGAACGATACAGAGTCAGGGTCGAGGTTGCGGTCGATAACTGCGACTCCATTGCTGAACGTGATAATAAGATGGCCATCGTAGGTCATGGATAGGCCGAATAATCTTGCGTTCGCCGGATGGTCATTACCCTGGATCGCAGTGACTACATCTTCTATCACGTAGCGTTTAGTTATGCCTGCAGATGGTTTGCTCGGATCTTTTAATGCAAACGCGTACAGGTTACCTCCAAAATTGGTGTAAAGTACGTCCTCGTTATCGACTACCGAGTACATTCCATTTCCGAAGCGATCTGCGTAATTATCACCGAAAAGAGATTTTAAGTACTCATCCATTTCATCTACGTTCATTCCCACAACAGATGACTCGCCTAAAATGCTTAAATTTTCATCCGGAATAGCAGGTAATGCACCGTTTGATGCATCGGCAAGAGCTTCATATTTTGCCACAGCAGTCCACTTCCCGCCAGTCATATTAACATAGCTTACACGATCGCTGCCGACTGCCCACATATAATTCTTGTCAGTAGAGGCAAGAGTAATTATGTTCATTGGACCGCCATAGACAACTGGTTGCTTCGTCAAGTCAACATTGTAAGTACCGCGAGGAGGACCATAAGGTGTAGAGTCGCTCTGGGAAGAGTCAAAGTGCGTGATGGCATAAAGTGGGGATGCCAGGTAAGGATTGACAACCGGCTCACTGACATTTGACTCATTACAGGAGTTTTCAGCTACCGACATGCAGGCGGGTGTGGTAGCTGTGCACCCCGCGGCGTAGGCGGTTTGGATGACACCTAAGAGCATGATAACACACACAGAGACGGCAATCGATGATACTAATCTTCTATATGATTTCATCGGATCTTCTATAGTTTTCATGAGTTGCACCTTTTGATTAATTAACACTTGTATAGAACTTACGAACTTGAAGTACAAAATAAGCATATTCAGAGTTGTGACTGGTTAGTGTTTTAAACAGTTGAAGGTTTAATGCTATCGATTTCTCAGTTCAACCACGTAAGTCCCAGATATCAAGAGATATATATTTTGACAAGCATATTTAATACCCAGAAGTATTTTTTCTATCAAGAATTACTGCTTTCTCTTCAGTAGTTCGAATTGGGACGTATTCGTCTAAGAACGAAAGAAGCTATCTCTTTTACGAATAGATTATAAAAATAAAAATACGGATAGAGAAACTTTTGAGAAAAAGGCCTGTAATAATTGTTCACCACTGTAGAAAAAATTGACTTACCAGTAATCCATAAATATTGTTAGAAGGTGTTATTCAAACGCATAACCCCTGATAGGCCAGTACTTGAGCTTTAGCTAGATATCAAGTATTTAGGAAAAGAAAAAGAAAAAATTGCTTTTGAATATAAAAATTAGGTGCCCGGAGCGTGACTCGAACACGCGACCTCCAGATATCTCAGGAGATTAAAGACGCCTCATATTTAATTGTCCCTATGAGTCTGGCGCCCCAACCGACTAGGCTATCCGGGCTTGCAACACACAGATGTATTAACATATATTAAAGGGTAACGATTGGAAGAGGGAAAAAAGGGCTAAAAGGCAGGACAATGGTAGTCATTGACGTTAGAAAGACCGATAAAAATCGCTTAGAAATATATGAATATTGAGCAGGGCTCAGACCTTCTTCTTATAACCGCTCTCCGTTCAATCGTAAACGGGCACGAGGATGTTATTCCTGAAACCGTTACGAGGTGTCCCTGAGGCTGAAGTCATTGAGCTTGCAGAACCCCTGAAGGATGCGAAGTTTGTCTGTAATTTCTTTGGAATGGGAGTCACACAGTCCCGCTCAAAGTACAAGAACGGAGATGCCGGAAATCCGAAAAAAAACGAAAGATTGTGGACAGCGTCTCTGAAAATGCGTCTTCGGAAATGCTAAGGTTATCAATGCAGAAGTCAGGCTCACCATCAAGGAATCTGAAAAACTTGCAGCTTATATTGCTGGGGATGAGGAAAGAACGTAAGCGGCCTCAAATCTGCTTACTGATTTTATAGCTATTTTAAGTTTGATATTATTTTTGATTTAATAACTTTAATTTTTAAAAGGGATAAAAAAGAAAAAGGAAAAGATCAGATTACTGAATGATCAGTAGCCTGTTGCTTCTGCCAGCTGCTTGATAGGAGTTTCTTCAGCAGTATTTCCGAAAACTACTATCACATAGTTTTCATTGCTCCAGATATAGGAGTATCTGGGAACAGACTTTCCTCCGACTGTAATGTAGTCGGTGATTTTTACGGCAGTATGTCCGTTAAAAGAAACCTCCGTAAAACGGGAACCATTACTTAGTGAAGGGAAAGAGGTTTTGTATGCGGTGATGAAATTGTTTGCAGCTTCCTTGTCTTCTAGCTCAATCACATCTATATGATATTCAGTTTTATTGGAGTCTTTGTAGATCCCTTCAGAGACATTAAGGACCCCGGAGACATTTTCAGCTTTGTAATCGCTTTTAGTCTCATCTATGGAGAGTGGAATGGTATCAATATACTCAAAGCCTGCAGGAAGGGATTCAAGCGTACTTATCCCAGCTGCATCTTCATCAGAAATTGAGTTTGTTTCCGGATTGTCCGTATCTGTCCCGTTAACTGCAGGATTGTTGCCTACGCAGCCTGAAAATGCGATCATCAAAACCGCAAACACAGATACTAAAGCTATTATTTTTTTCATAAAATCACCTTGATCTTAAACCCCGAAACCAGTAGTTTATAGAATCAGGATTTCAGATTTAAAAGAATCGCCAGAACTAAGAAATTCGCAAATATAAAGTTATCTGCAAGAAGAAACAAAAAAAGAATTTAAAAGAGAGAAGGGTAGGAAAACCCTTCACTCAGAAAATTTAGTTGTTCCTCCTGACGAGGTAGACGACTGCAAGGAGTCCGACAAGGCCAAGGACAGCTCCGAAACCTGGAGTGTCTTCTGGAGTGGTCTCAGTCTCTGCAGGTTTTGTTGGTTCCTCGGTTGGTCCCTCGGTTGGTCCCTCGGTTGGTCCCTCGGTTGGTTCCTCAACGGTCTTATTCTCTTCAGGCTCGGTCTTATTCAGGTCCTCTTTAGGTTCTTCCTTTGTCCCTTCTCCGAGAGTCTTCTCGACGAATGGGTAGTACCTGATTTCAGTGGATGGAGTGTCAGCGACCTTAAAGAACATGCCCTGGCCAATTTCTACTTCATCGTCTCTGGTCAGAGTGAAGGTGTCTTCGTTGGTGATGGAAATGGTGTCGCCCTGGATTGAAACATCGTCGAGGTCACCGAATTCATCATCAGACTCGATCTTCATTGCGTTTGCGTAGTCAATGAGCCAGATACCTTCGATCTGGGCAATGCTGTCGACTGCGCCCTGGAAGACCTGGTTGACATGCACTCTGAGGACAACGACATCGTCTTCGTCCTGGATGTCATCAAGTTCAACTTCCCAGGTGTTGCTGCTGTTGCTGGTACCGACTGAGATGATTTCATCATCGACGAATTCTCCGTCCTTGGTGAACTCGAGCCAGACTTTCTCACCGTCAACATCGACCTGCTTGGCTTCAAGAGCATAGCCCTCCTCACCAAGGTCAAGCTGTTCACCGGTTCTGAGGGTGTACTTGTCATCGCTGTCCATGATGAGCTTTGCAAGCTTGTCAGCTTTGTCAGGGTTGATTGGGATGTACTCTTCTGCGAAGAAGCCGATCACAGGGTACTTGCCCCAGCCAAGGGAAGGCTTGGAGTACTCATAATCAACGTTCTTAATGGTGGTTGAATACTTGAGACCTCCCTTATCAATAACGTTTCCTTTAAGCTTGGAGACGCTGAGAGATTCTGTTTCGACGTCATCATTGAGGTCATAGTAGAAGCCTGCGAAGTTGGCTGCATCCCAGGTAAAGTCACCTGTACCGGAAGCGACCTGTCCTCTAACTTCATAGGTGCCTGGTTCTGTGATTTCCTTCATTGCATAGAACCTGAGCACATTGGAGCTGGTGTCAGCTGTCTTGAAGAACAGACCCTCAGCAATTTCATCTGCGCTGTCCCTTGTAAGGGTGAAGGTGTCTTCGTTGGTGATGTTAAGGGTGTCGCCCTGGATTGAAACATCATTAAGTTCACCGAATTCATCATCAGACTCGATCTTCATTGCGTTTGCGTAGTCAATGAGCCAGATACCTTCGATCTGGGCAATGCTGTCGACTGCGCCCTGGAAGACCTGGTTGACATGCACTCTGAGGACAACGACATCGTCTTCGTCCTGGATGTCATCAAGTTCAACTTCCCAGGTGTTGTCACCGGTACCGACTGAGATGATTTCATCATCGACTAATTCTCCGTCTTTGGTGAACTCGAGCCAGACTTTCTCACCGTCAACATCGACCTGCTTGGCTTCGAGAGCATAGCCCTCACCACCCTCACCAAGTTCGAGTTTTTCACCGGTTCTGAGGGTGTACTTGTCATCGCTGTCCATGACGAGCTTTGCAAGCTTGTCAGCTTTGTCAGGGTTGATCGGGATGTACTTCTCTGCAAAGAAACCGATCAGGCTGTAGTTGCTCCATCCAAGAGATGGCTTTTCGTATTCGTAAGCAACTTTCTGGATTTTAGTTGTGTAAACAATTCCGCCTTTTCCAATGACATTGCCCTTAGTGTCGGATTTGTCTACAATGGAAAGGGTTTCAGTTGTTACGTTATCGTCAATGTCGTAATAGAATGCTGCAAACTTAGTAGCATCGATTGTAAGGGTGGTACCGTCGCCATATGTGTCAATAATGTCGTCGATATCAGAGCCGTTGTACACTGGACCGCGGATCTCAATTACGTCTGCTGCACTTGCGGCGGATGCAAATACAGTGAGAAGCATGAGAGCAGCCAATGTTACTGCTGCAAATCTCTTCATTTTATTGTTTCCTCCATGTTTGTTAAGATATATCGTATGTAAGAAGAAGTGTCGGGATCGAACACTTAAAGGGTTTCACCATTCTTCACCAAATCAGACATGTCCATTTCGTCGATTGCCGAAGAGGATTTCATTCCCTCCTTATCCCTCTAAATTGGATTACAAGTGTTCTATAAAATAATTGCATTATTAAATCTTTTGTGGTCTATTTCAGAAGAATTGAAGAGGAAAAGCGCAAAACAACGATTCAAATGACGGTAAATGTCGAAAGAACCTGAGCAGAATATTCGTCAGAGGTTAATATACAGGATAAAGTAGAAACGCTTATAAAACAATATGGAAAAAAGATAATATGTTTAAAGATGCAGCTAAATAATTTGAAACAATACTAGTTTTAAAAAAAACATTATGTAAAACCCTCTAACTCGTTTATTATCCCTTATTGAAAACGTCTTCAAATCATGAAAATATCCAGAATTTCGCGCGTGACTGCTTCGTTTTAATATTAGATAGGTAAGAGTTTGATTTCATGACAGCTTAAACGATTTTTTACTAACAGGCAAGGCACATTCAAGAAAGAAGCCGTCTTGGAAAGAAGCCGTCTTGAATACTCTATAATGCGATTTTTTTTAGATATGCCCTATAACTTAGGCACCAGGCAGCAGGAAAACATCTATTCAAACGTATTAATTCAGGTATCAGTCAGCAAAAGGCTGGCAATTAATTGTGGGTAAAAATGTCGTAAACATATTAAATAATTCACATATTTCATGCACAGACTTCCATTAATTTTATAAAAATAAAAATAAGAGATTTCCTATTTTGTACGGCATATAGTGTAACATACAGAATATTAGAAATTGACGATATAACAAGCGAAATATAAAAATAGGAAAATATAAAGAAGAGAGGGGGAATTACTTGAAGAAAAGAAACCATGAATATAAGGCACCCTGATATTCATATACAGAAGTAAATATAAGACTTATTATATATGAAAAGCACAACATAGGATAAAAACAATAAGGGGTATCAGTTTTGGAATGTCAAGATATTATCCAGGATGTCCTCTGCAGGATAAAAGCCATGAAAGGCGTGGAAGATACATACATTTTAAATGAAGAAGATAAGGAAAAAATATTTGAGCTTGAGAAAAAAGCCGAAGGGGCAGTTTTGATGGGCATGGGAATCGGAGATAATCAAGGAATCAAGGAGGTTCTCAAACGCCAGTTAATCATAGCCTTTACAACCAATATGGACTATGTCTGGCCTGAAGGGCCCAATGTGGTTCTCATGCAATACGGGGAAAAAGTAGGTGAAGATGTTTATGACCCCGAAAAACTCGAAGAGTGTAAAAGATGCACGGATATGCTGGTGATGGGAAATTTTGTAATTTATAAAAATGTAGTACCAAAGCCAAAGGATGCCAAAAAAGAACCTATGATCGTTGTTCTCCCCCCTCAAAAATGTAAAGATTTAGAGTGCGTGGGCGGCATTGCCAATATTGTACTGGCATCTCCTTCCACTCCTTCAGATGAGTATATTAGATCTGCCATGGGCCTTAAACCAGCAGTGGGCCTGGGAACTTTTATTATAGGATTCGATTTCTGCTGAGCAAAGTCAGATAAAGAAATTGCACCCAGCGAACCAATGAATAAGTGAACCAATGAATAAGTTTTAGCATTAAAACAGTTGTAATACAGTCAATTGGGTCCAATTGCTCAATTGACTATATTATACTATGATCAATAATTATACTGTAATTTATACTATGATCAATACTTATACTGTAATATTAACATCAACACTATCATTAACATCAACACTATACTAGTGCCTGATACAGTCATTGAAGACTAAATTAACGGTCATCAATAAAAAAAGACCAGAATTATCTTTTTTAAGATTCAGTAGCAGGTTTACTTAGCTTATCCAGAGCATCAAAAAATAGGAATTCAAAACTCACGAATCCAGAAGTTCTGAAACCTGAGTACCAGTCCCAAAGAAATCATTTCAGTTGTAGCTGTTACCAAAAGAAAAAGCCGGGAATACAATCCGAAAAGACGGAATTTGATATGAAAGAACCTGATTATAACATGGCCTGCAGGAATATCCTTGAGAAGGTACTTGCTGGCGAGATCAAAGACGAATACCAGTTGAACAAAGTAAAAAAAGATGTGAGTAAACGATATCATCTTTCCAGCCTGCCAAGAAATGGAGATGTCATTATGCAGGGTACACCTGAGGAGCAGGATATAATAAAAGAGTTCCTCAGGCGAAAACCCGTAAGGACGATTTCCGGAGTTGCAGTAATTGCTGTAATGACTTCACCTGCTCCATGCCCTCACGGAGTTTGCCTGCCCTGTCCGGGCGGTCCAAATTCAGCATTTAAATCCCCTCAAAGCTACATGGGAAGAGAACCTGCAGCCATGAGAGCCATTCAACATGAGTTTGACCCTTATGCTCAGGTTCGGTCAAGGCTCTCCCAGCTAAAGGAGATAGGCCACGATGTTGAGAAAGTAGAGTTGATAGTAATGGGAGGCACTTTTTCAGCACGCAGCCTCGACTATCAGGAATGGTTTAGCAAACGCTGCCTTGAAGCAATGAATGATTTTACAGGCACAGAATGGAGAGACAGAGCCTGGAAAATCGGAAAATCCTACCCTTATATCCCGCTTGAAGAGGTTCAGAAAGCAAACGAAACCGCGGATATCCGCAACGTGGGTATAACCTTCGAGACAAGGCCTGATTGGGCAAAAGAGGAGCATGTGGACGAATTCCTCAAGCTTGGAGGGACAAAGGTAGAGATTGGAGTCCAGAGTGTTTATGATTTTGTTTTATCCCGGATGCAGAGAGGGCACGGTGTTGCGGAAATTGTCAAAGCTAACCGTATATTGAGAGACAGCGCATTTAAAGTAGGCTTCCATATGATGCCACATCTTCCAGGGGCAGATTCCGAACTTGACCTGAGAGGATTTAAGAAGCTCTTTGATGACCCGCGTTTCAGACCGGATTACCTTAAAATTTATCCTACCCTTGTGACCGAAGGCACCCCCCTGTACAGGATGTGGGAAGCCGGAGAATATCACGCGCTTTCAGACGAAGAGGCTGCAGAACTTATTGCAGACATAAAAGCTGTCCTGCCTAAATGGGTAAGACTTCAGCGCATCCAGAGAGACATTCCTGCCCATCAAATCTTTGCAGGCGTCAGAAAAAGTAACCTCAGGCAGCTTGCAGAGGAAAAACTCCGGGAAAAAGGAGGAAAATGCCGCTGCATACGCTGCAGAGAGGTCGGACACAACAGCCTGAAAGGGAGAAGGATAAACGAAAAAGATATCGAGCTTACTATAGAAACTTATGATGCCTGTAATGGTAAAGAACACTTTATCGCTTTTGAGGACCTTTCGGCAGATGTCCTTATAGGTTTTACACGTTTGCGCTTCCCGGCTTCTCCCCACCGCAAAGAACTGCAGGACTCTGCCCTTATAAGAGAACTGCATGTATATGGTTCCATGGTACCTGTAGGAAAAGAGGCAAAACAAAAAGAATGGCAGCACAGGGGCTATGGAAAGGAACTTATAGAGCGCGCTGAAGAGATCGCATCCGAATCTGGATACAGGAAACTTGCAATAATCAGTGGAATAGGTGCCAGGGAATACTACCGAAAACTCGGGTATAGTCTTGATGGATTATATATGTCAAAAGTCCTCATGGACTGAGAGCGGTTACCTATCTATGAAAGCGGTTACTTATCGATAATAGGCCATAATGAGTTTTCCAATTCTGATGCTTTATATAACAGGCTGTCTCAAAATTATACCCGATAGCACATTTGGTAAAAGCCTCATATTTTTATAAAGACTCATAATCTTATAACAGCCGTTTTTACTTCCATTAAAAATTGAAATGGGTATTACCCAATTGAAGAATTCAAAATGGTTTTGAGACAGCTTGATCTATTATTTTATTCACCCGGAACAGATTAGCTATTTCTTCTGAGAGCCAGACATATCATAATCCCGAGAATCCCGGAAACTATTCCAAAGCCGGAAAGTTTTTCAGGGGTTTTTTCTTCAGCTTTCTCAGAAGAGCTATTCTTGTCTTCAGAGTCCGCGATTTCAGAAGAGGATGCTGCCCTGTAATCAGGAGAGATAACTTCAGACTCATTTGAACTCAGGGTCATATTGGTCTCTTCTGTGGAATTACCTGCAGGTTTAGTGGCGTTTTTGTCTTCAACAACCACATCTGTTGCAGGATAAATGATGTATCCATTCGGAGAAGTACTGCCCTTTCCCTCATCTGAGGTCTGGAAATACCAGGAATCAGTAAAGTAATTCTTTGTGTCCTTATCGAGATCCAAAGTAATCGACTTTGAGTTTGTAAGGACAATCCCATCTTTAGAAACTTCTTTTACTTCAAAACCCTGATATTCATCCCCATTTTTAAGAACAAGAATATCATCTTTGTCAATAAGCCAGGTATATTTAAAAACTGCAAAAGAATCAGTAGCACTTACAAAAATGGAGTCCACATAAGTGATGAAGTAAAGCTGGTCCTTTCCGTCCCCGAAGTCCGCAGTTGCAGTAAATGTCTGATTTTCTACAGTCCCGTCTGCATTCACAATTCCGGACTCGAGTTCTTCCCCGTTTTTGGATAAGGAAAACCAGACCTTATCGCCCTCTACATCAACCTGATTTACAGTCAGAGAGTAACCTTTTCCAAGGTCCCAGATATCACCGGCTTTAAGATCTTTTTTATCACTGCTGCCCTGGCTGATTACAAGATTTGCAAGCTGCCTTGCATCATTTTCAACGGTAACATACGGTTTTCCGAACCAGGCAAGTTTGTAGAAAAACATTCCACCAAGTTCTGCAGGAATCGTACTGGAATTAAGCTTGAGATCGGAAACAAGTTCGTATTTGTTGGAAAACTGTCTTGTGGAATATACAAGTTCTCCTTCACCAATAACATGGTTACCGGGGTTGTTTTTTCCAAGTTCGTCCTGCCCGTCCTTCTCAATGTACTGCAGGCGTTCTCCCCACCAGTTTTCAGAGGCTACAAAGTCCTTGTGTTTGTTTACAGGGTAATTAAAGCCGCCAAAAGTAGCTGCATCCCAGCAAAAACCATCGGATGAAGTAGCATTGGTATCAAAATGAACCCCGCAAATGGCTGGAGCCGCGAGACCCAGAGGAGGAAGCATCAAACAGATTGCTAACGCAATAAAAAGCGAAGACAAAACTTTCTGGATAACTGAAATCATAAACACCATCACTCATTTCAATATAATTCAATCAATAAATTCCGATAAAAGAATTTATTATAAGCAAATCGTATTATAAATTAGATTATAAGTAACAACGAATAACGCAGAGTAGTTAATAAATTTTACGAATTTAAACGAGATAAAAAGAAGGTGATACTAAAAATAGAGAGTAAAAAAGAAAAAAATCAAAGGCTGAAAATCAAAGGTACAGCACCGGCTCAGCCTTTTACTTTAAAGCGGAGCAGAGCTGCGATTCCTCCAAGTTTGTGAAGCTTTTCTCCGGGCTCAAAGGCTGTACTGAATACAACAACCTTTCCCTGAGCCTGCTCAACTTCCGTAAGGAGTTTATCAATATCCTCGCCTTTTTCCCGCCCTTCCCGCAGGGTTTCATCAGCAATTAGCAGGGTTTCGACAGCCCCATAACCAAGAGCATTTCTAACATCTGCAAACCCGTAAGCGGCTTTCCCGTCCATTGAGATTTCCCTGATAAGGTCTTCCATGAGAGAGGATTCACGCGCTATACGGGACTCCTGCATTATCCGGTCCACAGCTCCTCTGCGGAGCACTTCCTGAAACCCGGACATACCGATCATGGACGTGTCTTCAGTCAATGCCTTTGATGCCATAGCAGGCTCGGTTTCATGGAAATATTTCAGGAAATCTTCTTTGGTGAAGCCAGGTCCTGCAATCACTATAGAAGCGTCTTCGGGAACTGCATGCCTTAGCTGTTCAACAATTTCCCTGAAAAACTCATTCCGAAGCCCGGTCTCTCTCTTCCCGGAGGACTGCCGGATATGGGAATAGACTTCAATTCCGTAGTGGCGCACAAAACCAATGTCTGCATCACCCTCCTCAACTGCCACGATAACAACTTTGGGGCGTTTTCCGGCTTCTTCGGCGTCCTGGATGCGCTGGAGCTGGTCGTTTTTCCAGCGCTCCTTAATGATAGAAATGTTAGTCCCTATCTCGATATTGAGAGTATGATAAGAACCGACATCCATCCCCTGCTCAATTGGCCCGTGTATTCGCAGCCTGTTTGCAAATTTATGAAACTCCAGTTCCTCTACCCTTATCCCCAGCCTTACCTTTACTTTCTCGACCTTTTCCGGGCGGAGTTTGTCGCTTGTCGTATCAGCTTTCCTTTTGGTAAGGGCAAAGACCATGTCCCCTTTTTCAATAATATATTTCAGGTGCCAGAGGTCGTCAAGGGTCTCGGCTGTCACGGCAATTTCCCCTTCCCTGCCTTTCAGAGAACGGTTTGTAACCCTCATGCCTTTTTCACTCCGGGCGTTTCAATTTCATCTTCATTTCCCTCTCTGGTTTCCGCTTCAATTTCCACTTCACCGCCTTCTCCGGCTTCTTCTCCGAACTCCTCTTCGGTTTCTTCTCCGAATTCCTCTTCAGATTCCCCTTCGTGATCTTCAAATCCGGTTTCCATTTCAGAAGGCCCATACCCTTCCCCTTCGGGCCCGGGTCCCTGACCTTTCCGTCCTGGCTTCTGAGTCCTGAGGTCGGATTCTCCAGCAGGGACCATCATAGCTACCTGGTCAGGAGATGCAATCTGCTTTACAAAGCGAGGGTCGTTCATCTCATCGGCATAAATCCTGTAGATCTTTTTCGAGATATCGTTCTGGTTGAATTTGCCCGGAATGATTTCAAGGATGTAGTCCGCGTGTTTCCGGACCGCAGAAGCCGGCCCGCCTATTACCCTTGTTTCACCTTTCAGCTCAAGCCCGACTGCAATGCCAAGAGGTATGTCTTTGAAGTAATTGCGTTCCCCGCGGATAACAAATGACCCTTTTTTCAGGTATTCTCCGGATTCGGGAGTCTTTGTTACCTGTTCGGATTTAATCCAGTAGCAGTCCCCGCTGAAATGCCCGGATTTCCAGAGGCTCGAATAAGAAACCGCAAACTGCGCAGCTTCCTGAAGTGTGGATTCCGGGACCTCTTTTCCTTCCGTCTTTACAACTGTCAGAGGAGCACCCGGGGTCTGTGTATGGAAAACAATGTCTCTTTTTTCCATGTATTTTTTGAAAATTTCCTCGTTGGTATCGGCATCCCTTCCTCCTATAACCAGGAAGCCGTCTGAAGACACAAACCACCTGAAACGGTCGTACCAGTGCTTTCTCCGGGACGCCTGAAGTTTTCTCCCAGCCTTTGCAGCTTTTGCCGCTGTTTTTTTCTCCATAGCCTTTTTAGTGTCCTCAATAGCCCTGACAGCCCCGTCCCTCTTTTTAGTAAACTTTTTGACCTTCTCATAGTATTCCTGGGCGTTTTGAGGCACGGTCTTTCGGATATCAAGGTTTACGATCTTCCCGTCAAGGTTTACCATTACAGTCCCGGTTTTCTGGTCGATGTTCGTAATCTTCTGGGCAGCAGGCACGGTCTTTTTTGCCTGTTTCAGGATAGAACGGATTTCATCCCAGGAATAGCCCTTTGCCCTTGCGCCGTTAAGCACAGAGAACAGCTCTTCGATAATCTGGTAATTTGCATATATTGTCTCTGCAAGGGTATTGTTTTTCTCAATTTCCTTTCCGAACTTTTTAAGGCTCTCTTCCTGCTGGAGAAGACGTCTTTCGTAAACTCCAAGGGTTTTTTCTTTTTTCGCGGCTTCTTTTGCCTCTGCAACCTGTTCCAGAGCCTTTTTCCCGAAAAACTCATCAAGCGCAGTATTAAATGAATCAAAATATTCTTTTTCGTACTCAGAATAACGGTTAAGGTCAAAAGGAACTACATCAAAAGTTTCCAGTTTTCCATTAATTTCTTGTTTTATATGCTGAGGCCTGAGCCCAGGAACCTGAGTTTCGATTCCTGCTTCGGGTCCGCCTTCGATTTCAGAGCGAATTTCTGGTTCACCCTCAGCTTTACCGGCTGCCCGACCTCTAAACAGAGGGGAAAAAAGGTCCTGCAACGCATCATGGAGCTTTTCAGCATCCTCTACGGTGGCTTCTTTTGCAGGTTTAGACTTATTGATTCCTGCACGTGCACAGGCTTCTTCTGCAAGGACTCCTCCGAGGTTGAACCTTGTAGCAATCGTCTGGACGATATCAGCCGTTGATTTTGAAAACGCATCCATGAGGTCCGAAACCTTAGCTTCGACAGGGCTAAACTGCGCTTCAGGAAGTTCATAGATCTCTCCGCTCCTGAGCCTGCGGTCCTTGAGGGTTACGGGATTCATGGGCAGGATGATTTTGTTCTCGGAATCCACTATCAGGACATTGCCTCGCGCAAACAGTTCTACAATGAGTGTGCTTCTAACTCCCGCCCTCTCAATTCCTATTTTTACGATCCTGTCGAAATCGTGCTGCTCGACAGATACAATCCTGCCTCCCATCAGGTATTTTCGCAGAAGCATGGGAAAAGCCTGAGGAAGAGTGGGGCTTGCCCGGATGTATTTTGTCATATGGAGGCGTTTTCCTGCCTCGATAATCAGGTTGTCCCTCCCCTGGTGAAAAATGTAAAGATTGATGCGTATCTCCTCGCTCGCTGGCTGGTAGATCTTCCCTATCTTCGCATCAATGATGGACCTGGGACCCGCTGACAGTTCGGCAACAACTGCAGCAACGTCGGCACTTGACATATCCTGTTTCATGAAGTGGATATAATAGAGGCTTTTGGTATAAGCGTTACTGAAGAATTTAGAGAAATTAGATCTAAAGTGAAGCGGCTCAACACCTCAGGCTCGGCGGCTTCGCACGCTTCGAGCCTTCGGGCTTCACCTAATGGAATTCGAACTTGCTTCAAATCATAACTTAAGTGGTAAAATGGTAAAGTCGAAAGTAATTACAGTTTCTTCAGAAGACGGAAACCAAAGCTGTTGTCATGGAGGGAGACGTACCTGCCGCGGGCCGCTGACTGGCAGTCCCCAGCATCGCTTTTACATCCGCCACCCCGAAGAACACGGGAAGATACACTTTCATCTTTCCAAGCACTACCATCGGAAGGGGTATCTTCATAATTATCATGCCATTTGTCTTGAACCAATTCCCAAACATTACCGTGCATGTCGTAAATGTTCCAGTGATTTGGATTCTTCTGACCGACTGGATGAGTTTTGAAACCTGAATTTTTGTTGTACCACGCATATTCATTAAGCTTTGACTCTTCATCACCAAAGGAATATCTTGTGGTAGTACCTGCACGGCACGCATATTCCCACTCGGCTTCAGAGGGTAAGATGTATTTGTCCGTGTCTTCTCGATCATTGAGTTTTTTGATAAATTCCTGAACATCGTTCCATGAGACAGATTCAACAGGCAGGTTATCACCTTTGAAATAGGAAGGGTTGTAGCCCATTACATCAATCCACTGCTTTTGAGTAACAGGATATTTACCAAGATAGAAAGGATCTTTGATTGTTACTTTATGGATCGGAGCTTCATTATTATATCCGTCCTTCTCGTAGGAAGGCGAGCCCATCATAAATTCTCCTGCTGGGATTCGAACAAATTCCATTTCATCTATACCAATCGATGAAAACCCAGGTGTACTTTGTTCTGAATATACAACGACGGGTGAAACCTGCAATAACTTGCTGAGATCAAGGCCTGATAACGTGTATTCAGCTGCATTTTGTTCTTCTACGCAGCCGTACCTCAACAATTCGATCAGCCTTTCGTCCCGGGCCCATTTCTCCAGATTTTTATCTTCATTTTCCGGCTTCAATGCATATTCCTGCAAGCGGGTAAGAAGCATTCTATTTGAATTCAGAGCAGAAATGATTGAGTTCCATTTTATTCTTATTGCCACGAATTTTGCAAGTTTTTTGCAGTTCCACATATTTTCAGGAGCAGTTCCCTCTTTGTAGGAAAAGAGACCAGTTCTTCTTCCTATAGTTCTCTGAAAACGGAATTGATTAATGAACTGCTTTACCCGACGAGGATTATTATCCAGAGCAGGAGAAACCATTTCCAAAATCAATTTTGAGATTTCAGGATTTTCCACACAATCTTTATCGTTCTGGATTTCCTGCTTATTTGATTCGGTTTTAGCATTATTAGAATTATCAGATTCTGCGTCTTGCTCTTTGGGCTTATCCTGTAAGGATATCAGGTCTCCCTCAGGTAGTTTGTCAGTGATAAGGCCTTCAGAAATACTTGATTTATCCACAGGTTCAGATGGATTTAAAGGAGCTTCAGTTTCAGTTTCATCGGTTGATATTAAAAATTTTAAAAAATCCGCGCTTTTTGGACTTGGCACTTTAAATGGAAGCTGGATAAATTTTTCAATAAAATCATAACCATATTCAAGCCCTTCAACTCCTAGGTAGTTGATAATTTTTTCATTTTTAGCAGCAAGCCCTGCAGAGATAACTTTTCTGTCCATGGCTAAGGAAAAATAAACTTTGGAGTTATCAGAGATCATCAGGTTAATTGCCTGCATTAGTTCCGCTGCTTTTGGGACTTCACAGCGGTCAAGGTCATCAATGAAAACATAGACTTTCGAATCTCCAACATAAGACTTGATTATTTCGTTGATATCAGCATGGAAATAGTCTCTAAAAGAGATGTGTTCTTTATAATTTGTGTTTGATTCAATTTTTTTCAGGCCGAAAGGATCCCTAAATACATCTATAAACCATTTTTCTGTAGCAAAATAATTCAAGAGGCCTACAAGTGGAGTTAAAATCAGAACAATATTTGTTATGTTTTTAATTAATTCTGCATCTATAAAATATGGTAGAGGCATACCCAGATAATTTAAAACATAAGTAGCAAGCAGAAACAAAAATGAAAAAATGAGTGTGAAAGAAAGAATACTCCAGGAAAAATGAACGGCAATTAGAAAATTACTTTTCAGTCTAAGCTTATATCTTAGAAGAAACAATTTAAGCCGTGAATATTGCAAATGTCTCCACGAAAGTTGTTTCGATAATTCATCCATAAAATTAAGTGCAAAAGAAGCCCACAGTTCCTCTTCTTTTTCATACTTCCAGGAATTGAACCACACCGTAAAATACTTTGTTTCTTCTTTTCCATCATTCTTCTTTTCGATCTCCTCCTTCAATTGGTTCATGAAAGAAGATTTACCACATCCCCACTGCCCCTCAATAGAAAGAGTAATTGGGGGCTTTGTGCCCTCGGCGGTAAGAAATTCTGCGATAGCTTCGACGTAAGGACGGAATCCAAGTACGTCTTCTTTCGTCGAAACATCATTTAAGCATTCGAACGAAGATTCTGATTTATCGCCTGACAAAAGGATTTAGCTCCATACGTAGTTTAATTTCATAACCTGAAACAAATATCGTGGAAGATGAGCTTTCAAATACCACACTATGAAGAATAACAGAGTTTTTTAATTGTTTATTGAAAAGAAATATAAATATTTGTTGAAATTTCCAAAAAATATAAAGAAAAAGTATGGAGATGTCTCTGGAAGCGGGAAGAGTGTAAGGAACGCTACCAAAAATAATTATATAAAAATTGCTAAATATTATAGTAATAATCAGTTATTTGAATTTATTTTCAGCAGCTTGTGAAACGCAGTGGGGAAGGGTGAAAAGCTGCCGGTATTCGGCTTTGAAAGAATAAAATGATATAACCGGACTAGTGGAGGAAAAATTATGAAAATGAAAGGGAGTGGAACACGGTTTGATCCTGTGTGCGATATGAATGTTACGGAGAGGGATGTTACATACAAAAGTGACTACAAGGGAAGAACTTATTATTTTTGTTCGTTTGAATGCATGAAGAGATTCCAGGATAACCCGGAAAAGTACATCAGCATCCATGGCAGGGAAGCTAAGGTATAATGGATTTTCTTTAATGGATTTTCTTTTTACCTTGAGTTCTGCTTATCCAGCAACCTTAAAGCTTCAGCCGTAGCCCACCTGACTTCAGGGTCAGGGTCGTTTAAGTTTTTGACAAGAGGGGATGTTGCTTTTTGATCTCCGATTTTTGCGAGGGCATCTGCGGCGTACCGCCTGACCCAGGGGTTGCTGTCGTCTAGAGTTTTTAGAAGCGCATCAACTGCTCTTCGGCTGCCTATGTTTCCAAGGGCATAGACTGCAGTTATTCTGAGTTCGGAATCTTCTTCGGTCAGCATTCCAAGAAGAGTATCTGTTGCTTTTTCAGCTCTGAGAGTTCCCAGAGAATATGCAGCAGCATTTCTTACTTCAGGATTCGTATCACCAAGGCATTCAAGAAGTGGGTCTACTGACTCTGGATCTTCCAGTTTACCAAGGGATTCGGCTGCATACTTTCGAAGTTCGGGGTCCTTATCTCTTAGTTTGTGGATAAGAGCTCCTGCGGCTTTTTTACTGTCAAGTCCCGCAGTTTTTTTGCTGCCAGAGTTTCCCAGAGACAGTATTATCTGTTTCTGTAATTCCGGAGAGCTCTTATTCAGTTTTGCGATAAGGGCTTCTTCAGCCTTGTCACCACCGAGAATCCCCAGGGAACGGGCTGCAACTAGCCTGACTTCGGGAACTTTGTCGTCCAGGTTTTTAATTAAAGGTTCAATTGCCCGTTTGTCTTTAAGGTTTCCAAGGGATTCTATAGCACATACTCGGAATACAGGGTCTTTGTCTACAGCCAGCCGTTTAATTAGCGGTTCTGCTGCCTTTTCGGTTCCTATCCGGCCGAGGTTTCTGGCTGCAGTTATTCTTACTCGGGAATTCTTGTCTTCAAGGAGCTCAAGAAGTGCCTCCTCTACTTCAGGGCCTCTTGCCTGTCCCAGAGCTTCGGCTGCGATTGCCCGGACCTCTGGATTTTCGTCGTCCAGGGCTTTGATGCAGAACTGTGTATCTTTTTCGTTTT
>ENA-UOOK01001335-UOOK01001335.1-fermentation-metagenome-genome-assembly--contig:-NODE-1335-length-32370-cov-4.209222_pt1 | contig 32370 bp, 29 predicted proteins | sample MGYA00245777_ERZ724023 | MGnify/ENA primary metagenome ERZ724023 (study PRJEB28704, sample SAMN03018312) | fermentation metagenome | biome: anthropogenic terrestrial biome; feature: soil; material...
AAAATCGAGATGGCCCGGGAAGTGGAGAGGGTTGCCCGCTCCAGTGATTCTCGAATTAGCATTGTTGAGCGGGCTGGTTACGAGGATAGTGAGTTTACCAGTATTATTATGAATACCAGCGGGGTTTATGCCAGTGGCCGGGGTAATTTCTGTGGCATTTATGTCTTCGTGGTAGCAGAGGAAGATGGAGATGCTCAGAATGGATTTTCCGTAATGATTAAAAAAAACTATAAAGACCTGGATTCGATTTTTACCGGGAAGGAAGCTGCCGGCAATGCAATAAGGGCACTTCATGCCCGTAGTATAAGCTCAGCGCATTTGCCCTGTGTAATGGAACCCTATGTAGTCACCCGCTTTGTAAGTTTGCTGGCACAAATGGTAGATGCCGGGATGGTACAAAAAGGGAAGTCAATGTTTGCCGGGAAGCTGGAACAAGCAGTAGCCGCACCAGTGGTAAATTTGGTGGATGATGCTACCTGGGCCGGAGGGATTGGAACGTTTCCCTTTGATGGTGAAGGGGTTCCATCTCGAAGAAATACAATAATTAAGGATGGGATTTTAACTGGCTATCTTTATGATTGCCATAGTGCCAGTAAAGCCGGGGTAGAACCTTCCGGCAATGGGCAGCGGGGATCATTTCGCAGTCTCCCTTCAGTGGGAACCAGCAATTTTATCCTGCAGACGGGCCGTCTTGGCTCGCAAGAATTGTATGATGATATTAAAAAGGGGCTGTATATAACGGAAGTGATGGGTATGCATACGGCTAACCCGATATCCGGAGATTTCTCGGTGGGTGCAGCCGGAATTATGATTGAAAACGGCAAATTGACCTATCCGGTACGAGGCGCAACTATTGCCGGTAACCTGGGGGATTTTTTCTCTGATATTGAATCATTAGGCAGTGATTTGAGATTTTTCGGGGGCAGGGGTGCTCCCAGTATACGGTTAAAAAGTCTTAGTATAGCTGGAGACTAGCAAGGAGAGTGATAATTTGAGCGGGGGAATTCTGGTAATAAACGGACCTAATCTTAATTTACTGGGTCAGCGGGAACCGTCTTTGTATGGCACTCGGAGCCTGGCAGAAATTAATCAGGAATTAGAGAGTATGGCAGCTACGGCTGGAGTAAGGATTGATTTCTTCCAATCTAACCATGAGGGCGAGCTGGTGGACCGGATTCAGCAGGCCCGGGAAGATTATGAACTCATAATTATTAATGCCGGAGCGTTATCCCATTATAGTATTGCCCTGCATGATGCACTGCGGACAGTTAATATCCCGGTTATAGAGGTTCACTTGTCCAATATTTATGCCCGCGAGGAATTCCGTCACAAGTCCGTGACCGCCCCCGCCTGCGTAGGACAGATCTGCGGCTTCGGTTTTCACGGCTATGCTATGGCGATGGACGCACTCCTTGAAAAAATCGGCCGGGAGGGTCCCGGAAAGGAATAATAATGATGAAAATAGTGATTGTCGGCCTCGGCGTTATTGGAGGTTCCTTTGCCATGGCGCTCAAACAGGCCGGATACCGGAAAGTATACGGCATCGACACCGATCCTTCCACGCTGCAAAAGGCGGAGGATGCAGGGCTTGTGCAAAAAGGTTTTTTGAGCGGCGAGGCTGTTTTGCCGGATGCGGATTTGATTATGCTCTCGATCTATCCCCGTCAGGTCAAGGCGTTTGTGGAACAGAATAAGCCGTTTTTCAAAGAAGGCGCCGTTTTGACCGACGCTACCGGTATCAAAGGAATGCTGATGCAGGAACTTTCCGACACCATTCCCCCTTCCGTGGATTTCGTATTCGGACATCCTATGGCAGGGCGGGAAAAGAAAGGAATCGACTTTGCCACCGACAGGGTGTTTCAGGGAGCCAACTATATCATCACTCCCATCGAAAAAAACAAACCTGAAAATCTTGATCTGGTGGAAAAGCTGGCCTACGAAATGGGCTTTGGCCGGGTAAGACGCATTTCACCCGCCTTTCATGACGAAATCATCGGATTTACTTCTCAGCTCCCCCATGCCATGGCGGTAGCGCTTATTAACAGCGATATTGAAGGACGGGATACGGGCAGTTTTATCGGTGACAGTTACCGGGACCTGACCCGGATCGCCAATATAAACGGCGAGCTGTGGAGCGAACTATTCCTGGGAAATAAAAACAATTTGCTCAAAGCTCTTAATAATTTTGAAATTGAGCTGGATATGATAAAAAAGGCCATTCATGAGGATGATAAAGACGCGTTAATCGCCTTTTTTGAAAAGTCTTCTAAGCGGCGGGAAAAATTAAACCGCTGAATTAAATCACTGATAAATAAAGGGAACCCGTCATCAGATAAACAAATGCCGGGTTCCCTTTCCTTTTGATTTGTGTTACTATTAAGGGAGCGAAATCCTTTCTGTTTTGGGCATACTATTCTTAATGCTTAGATTATTCAAATTTAATTTGGTCGTTTTTACCTGTTTTTTGTACATATTTTTCAAAATCCCTAAAAAGCATTTGACTAATCGGACAGGTTTTCCTCTTTGTATTCTTGACAGAGCGCAGGGGAAACCTTATAATAAGGAAGATTTGTTTAGCTTAAAGACTGCTGAAGCTTTATAATTTAAGGGGATCATCATGAAAAAAACAACAAGGCTTTTTTATACGGCCACTCTGTTTTTATGGGATATGATATCGGTCTATCTTTCGGTATTGCTGGGCTTAAGGCTGCGCTTCGGCTTTACCAGCCTCATTCCCGAGTATTACCTGCAAAATCAGAGCATGTTTATATTCACCGCTATTTTTATTACCATTGTATCAAATCTTATTTTTCATTGCTATAACAGCGTTTGGCAAAGAGCGGGAGCGGTAGACGTTATCAAGCAGACCTGTTCCGGGCTTTTTATTTTTTCCACGATGACGGTTCTCGACCGTGTGCAGGCCAAGGGAATGCCGAAAGAAGCGCTGATTTTAATCGGCATCTTCTTAACCCTGTTTATGCTGATCGGCCGTATGTTTTTCCGTTTTACCACCATCGTGAAAGCTCACGTCAAATTTTATTCCGTAAAAAAGAACCTCATCCGGGTCATTATTTATGGTGCAGGAGAAACCGGATGTTATCTTTCCAAAAATTTATCCATGCATGCCGAAGACGGTATGATTCCGGTCGCCTTTATCGACGACAATAAATCTTTATGGGGCGCTAAAATAGACGGCGTAAAGGTAGTCGGCGGCAGGGACAGGCTGGAAAAAGCCATTCATGAATACCGCGCCGATGAAGTAATCGTTGCCATTACCTGCGCCGACAATAACTTTATTAAGGAAATCATGGCCATTACACAGGCCAATAAATGTGCGCTGAAGCGTTACGGCACGATCGACGACGTACAGGAAAAGGATTTATCCAATCTGCGAATTGCCAATATCAATCTGGAGGATTTGCTGCGCCGTGACTGCATCACCCTGAATATGAATGCCGTGGAGCAGTTTGTAAAAGACAAAACCGTGCTGGTCACCGGCGGCGCAGGCTCCATCGGTTCTGAAATCTGCCGGCAGGTATTAAAGTTCGGCTGCTCTCTGCTGCTGGTATTCGATATTAACGAAAACGGCTTGTTTTTTATTGACAACGAGCTGAAGGAAAGCTTTGATCCCTCCCGTTTTAAAATGATTTTGGGGACGGTGAGAGAGCAATCCCGTTTGCAGGAAATCATGAAAAAATATAAGCCTCAGCTTGTATTTCACGCAGCCGCCCACAAGCATGTCCCCATGATGGAATTAAACCCCAAGGAAGCCATCAAAAACAACGTGTTCGGCACGATTAAGACCGCGCAGGCCGCTATATGCAACGGAGTCGAGAAATTTATCCTCATTTCCACCGACAAGGCGGTGAATCCCACCAATATCATGGGAGCCTCCAAGCGTATCGCCGAGCTGGTCATCCAGATGATGGACAAGGTGTCCGACCGCACCGATTTCGCGGCGGTTCGCTTTGGCAACGTGCTGGGAAGCAACGGCAGCGTTGTGCCTTTTTTCAAAAAACAGATCGAAGCGGGCGGGCCCGTGACCGTTACCCATCCGGACATGCGGCGGTATTTCATGACCATTCCGGAGGCGGTGCAGCTGGTGCTTGAGGCGGGCGCTATGGCAAACGGAGGAGAAATCTTTGTGCTGGATATGGGCAAACCGGTTAAAATTTACGATCTTGCCTGTGATCTGATCCGTCTTTATGGTTTAAGGCCCGGCGATGATATCCCTATCGTTTTTACAGGACTCCGGCCGGGAGAAAAACTGTTTGAGGAAATCAGCTTAAAAGAGGAAGACACTGCCAAAACCTCCAACAACAAAATCTACATTAATAAACCTGTCTACACCGATATGTCGGAACTTGCCGTCAATATCAAGGCTCTGGAGCGATCGATCCAGGAAACCGAACCGGATCAGATGTTCGCGGCAGTTAAAACCATTGTCAGCACCTTTAAGCATGAGGAAAATAAAAATATCATGAACTAGCAGAGAAATAAACAAGCCGTTTGAGGCTTGTTTTCTGCGTTTTATATTGGACTATCCCGCTTAAATACTTTATGGAAATGAGGACAGAAGATGAAAAAGGTAAGGTATGCGCTCATCGGGTGCGGAAGGATTTCCCCTAATCATATTGCGGCTGTCACCAATCACGCCGATAAGGCAGAACTGATTGCCATATGTGATGTGGCAAAGGAAAATGCTGAAGAACTGCTGAAAAAATTCAATCTGCAGGATAAGGGAATCTTAGTATATACCGAATATCAGAAAATGCTTGAGGACCTTCACCCTGACTTGGTTGCCATTGCAACAGAAAGCGGAAAGCACGCTTCCATCGCCATGGACTGCATCGAATCAGGCTGCAACCTGATTGTTGAAAAACCCATTGCATTATCCTTAGCCGACGCTGACGCCATGATTGCCGCTGCTGAAAAAAAAGGCGTGTTTATCTGTGCCTGTCATCAGAATCGTTTCAATAAGTCGATTCAGCAGATTCGTAAAGCGGTAGAACAGGGCCGGTTTGGCAGGCTGTTCCACGGCACCGCCCATATCCGCTGGAACCGGGGCGAGGATTATTACAAGCAGGCTCCCTGGAGAGGCACCTGGGAGCAGGACGGCGGCGCGCTGATGAACCAGTGCATCCATAATATCGACCTGCTGCGCTGGATGATGGGTGACGAAATTGAAGAAGTCCAAGCATATACTGACCGTTTAAACCATCCTTATATTGACGCCGAGGATTTAGGGATCGCCATTGTACGGTTCAAAAACGGCGGTTATGGAATCATTGAAGGCACCACCAACATCTATCCGAAAAATCTGGAGGAAACCTTGTACCTGTTTGGCGAAAAAGGCACGGTAAAAGCCGGAGGAAAGTCGGTCAACCTGATTGAAGAATGGCTGTTTGCCGATGAAACCGGAAATCCGGAGGAAATTAAAGAAAAATACAGCGAAAAGCCGACTAACGTTTACGGATTCGGCCATACTCCCTTATATGAGAATGTATTAAACGCCGTTATAAGCGGACAACAGCCTTATATCGACGGGCAGGCCGGCAGAAGGGCATTAGAATTGGTGCTTGCGGTTTATAAATCCGCCGCCGAGGGAAAAGCGGTGAAACTTCCCCTGGAACAGTGCAGCACTCTGGATTTTAAAGGGAGATTTCGTTAATCAATGAGCTTTTTTCACAACATGGTCAGCAGACTCAAAAAAAATGACTTTTTGAAAAGCGTGATTATTCTAATGAGCGGTTCTACGGTCGCTCAGTTTCTGCCTGTTCTGATTTCCCCCGTTTTTACCCGGGTTTTTACCCCGGAACAGATCGGCATTTACGGAGTATATGTGGCAGCCGTCAATATTATCACGCAATTTGTCTGCTTAAAGTATGACGTAGCCATTGTCATCTCGGAAGAAAAGGAAGAAGCGGGCGGACTGTTCTGGCTTTGCCTTTCGGTAACAGGAGTATTATCTGTCCTGCTGCTGCTGACCTATCCCTTTGCCCGGCCTATCAGTGCGCTGCTCGGCTCAAAGGACAGCTTCTTCTGGGTTTACTATATTCCCGTTTCCACTCTGCTGATCGGCCTGAACACCGCGTTGAATTATTACAACGTAAGGCTGAAGGCCTTTACCGCTATCAGCACCGCCAATATCACCAAGACTGTAGTGCAGAGCATTGTCCAGGTAGCTCTGGGGTTTCTCGGCTTTGGCATCCACGGTTTGATTATCGGACAGATTGCGTCTTTTCTGGCAGGCAACATGCGCTTGATAAAAAATGTGCTGAAAGCAATTTCCTTTTCTTCCTTTAACAAAAAGAATATATTCCGGCTGCTTGTAAAACACAGGCAGTATCCGGCTTATATTCTGACCGGCTCTCTTTCCAACTCTTTAACCTATAATCTGATTCCGTTTTTTATGTCTTCCTTTTATTCTCCCTCCCAGTGCGGCTACTATACCATGATTAACCGAGTGCTGGGAAGTCCTATCAACCTGATCGGCAGTGCGGTAGGGCAGGTTTTTTTAAAACAGGCCTCCGACGAGAAAAACGGGAAACAGCTGCTCTCCCCTATCTTCAATAAAATTTCTAAAATTCTGCTTCTAATGAGCGTCCCTATTTTCGCCGTACTGTTTATATTTGGGAGGCCCCTGTTTACCGTGGTTTTAGGCAAGGAATATGGAGATACGATTCCCTACCTGCGGGCGCTTATTCCCATGTTTCTGGTGCGATTTGTGGTCTCTCCCGTGCAGTCCAGCGCGGTCGTCATGGGCAAACAGCGAACCATGATGATCTGGCAGATTGGCCTTTTGGTCATTTCCGTCATTCCGGCAGTCGTATCCAGCCTTTGGAAAATGGATATTGTCTACTATCTGCTGATTCTTTCTCTTGCTTTGGCGGCGGCTTACCTGATTTTTTACTATTACTGCCGCAGGATCATCTCCGAAGAGGATAAGCGAAAACTGGAAAGCAGCAAGGAGGATTTGCCTTGAAAAAACTTCTTTTTGTCAGTTTTGTTGATTTTGGACGTTATGAATCCGGTTCTTCGGTAAGGCCGCAGCAAATGGAAAAGGCCTTTTCTGATTTGGGATATGAGATGAAGCTTCTCAGCGGCGCACAGAACCGCCGGAAAGAACGCGCCCAAAGGGTAGCCGAAATCATCCTCTGGCTTGACGGTAACAGGCCGGATTTTTGCTATATTGAATCTCCTTCGGGACCGATTTTTACCGGAGCTGATCACAGGCTTTTGAAAACGCTGAAAAGGCTTCAAATCCCTACCGCCTATTTTTACCGGGACGCTTTCTGGCTGTTCCCCGACTGGTGGGGCGTCTCAGGCCTGAAAAGAGCGATCCTTACTGCCATGTACCGCCGGGATCTGCGGTTTATCAAAAGCTGCTGCGATATTGTTTATTTTCCTTCCCAAAGCATGGCGGAGCATTTTGATTTTCAGGATAAACGGCCTCTCCCTCCCGCCGGTGAAAACCGGATCATACGCAGGGATACACTGTTTCATAATGTCATCTATGTAGGCGGTTTAAGCGAACGGTATGGCACCCCGATTTTGCTGAAAGCCTTTGATCTGTTAAACCGCCAGTTCGGTCAGAACATTTCTTTGACTCTGGTCTGCCGGGAAAGGGAACGGAGTATCATTGGCGATCGGTATTTAAACCAGCCCTGGCTGCATGTGGAAACCGCGTCAGGTCAGGAGCAGCTCGCTCCCTTTTATACTAGAGCCGATCTGGGCATCTATGCCGGCAAGCGGGATTTATACATGGATTTTGCCGTACCTGTGAAGCTGTTTGAATACATTTCCTACGGGCTGCCGGTGGTGACCACTGACTGTGTGGAGGCAAAAAGAATCGTGGAACAGGGAGGTTTCGGCGCGGTATGTCAGGATAATGCCGACAGCATGGCCTGTGCCATTCTGGAACTGTACCGCGATCCGGAACGGCTGAAGCGTTATGCGGAAAACGCCGCATATCAGCTGCAAAGCCGCAACCTGTGGATCCACCGTGCCAAACAGGTAGGAGAGGATTTGGAAACATACCGAGGCAAAGGGCAGGAACCATTATGAAAATCGGATTTATTGCAGCGGCCAACTCTTTTCATACGGTAAAGTGGGCAAACGCCATGGCAGAAAAAGGCCATCAGGTAACGGTGTTCAGTCTTGCCAATCACGCCGATCAAAAAGACAGCTTCCGAAGCGACATAGTTCTGATCTATCTGCCGCAGACAGGCTTTAAAGGTTACTATTTAAATGTTCCAGTGCTGAAAAAACATTTAAAGCAGAGTATCTTTGATGTGCTGGACGTGCAGTATGCGAGCGGATACGCTACGCTGGCCCGTCTTACAAAGGCAAGCCCCCTTGTCCTTTCGGTGCTGGGAAGCGATGTTTATGACTTCCCGTTTAAAAGTGTATTTCATAAAAAACTGGTTCAAAAAAATCTGCGCTATGCCCATGTACTGGCTTCCTCCAGCAGAACGATGGCGCAGCATATAAAAACCGCTTTAGGCGTAAAAAAGCCCATTGCCGTCGTTCCTTTCGGGGTGGATACCGAGAGGTTTTGCCCGCAGCCGGTTTCAAAGCAGCCGGGGACTTACCATATCGGCACCGTAAAACTGCTGGAGCCGGTTTACGACATTGGCTATCTGCTGAACGTGTTTGCGCGGCTTAAGAAAAAGGGGTGCTACGCTTCTTCCCTGTTTTTGGATATTTATGGCTACGGCAGCTGTCTGGAAAGCTTAAAACAGCAAAGCCGGGAGTTACAGATAGACAGCTTCGTGACCTTCCACGGATATATTGACAACAGTAAGGTTCCTGACGCCTTAAGCGGACTGGATGTTTTTTGTCTTACCAGCACCATGGAAAGCTTCGGGGTTGCCGCTGTGGAAGCCATGGCCTGCGAGGTTCCGGTAGTGGCCAGCGACGCCGAAGGCTTTAAGGAGGTCGTCGACAGCGAAAAATGCGGGTTTATCGTACCGAAAACCAATATGCAGTCTTTTGCCGATAAAATCGACCTGCTTTTGCAGAAGGAGGACCTGCGGCGGCAGTTTGGCAAATATGGACGCCAAAAAGTGCTGCGGGATTATAATCTTTCCCAAAATATTGATGATTTTGAGAAACTGCTGATAAAAACAGCAAAACAAAAAAACCGGGTCGTGAAGCAATGAATATTTTACTCATTAACCATTATGCCGGATCCGACTATCATGGCATGGAGTTCCGGCCTTTCTATCTGGCTCGTCTGTGGAATCAGATGGGTCACGATACGACCATTCTGGCCGCTGATTTCAGCCATTTACGCAAGAAAAATCCCGCCCCCCAAAAGGACTTTGATGAGGAAATCGTGGATGGAGTCCGCTTTGTCTGGGTAAAAACCCTGCCCTATCAGGGCAACGGCGCAAAGCGGGCGCTTAACATGATGACCTTTGTAAACAAGGTAAAGGCTAAGGCAGGTTATCTGGCAGAAAGATATCAGCCCGACGCGGTAATCGCTTCCTCCACCTATCCGTTTGACATTTATCCGGCGGAGAAAATTGCAAAAAAGGCCAAAGCCAAACTGATTTTTGAAATCCACGATTTATGGCCTCTTTCCCCTATTGTACTTTACGGACTGAAGGAGTCCAATCCTTTAATCCGTTATCTGCAGCAGGCGGAAGATGCCGCCTTCACCCGGTCGGATACTATCGTTTCTATTTTGCCAAACGCCGCAAAACATGTGGCTGAACGGAAGGCTGACCCTGAAAAATGTTTCTGGATTCCAAACGGCATCTTTACCGATGAGCAGGAAGCGCCGGTTCCGGCTCAGACGACTGAATATCTGGAAAGCCTGAAAAAACAAGGGAAGTTTATTGTGATGTACCTTGGCGGATTCGCCACTGCCAACGCACTGGAGGAGCTGATTGAATGTTCTCCGAAGCTGAATCCCGACGTTGCCGTGGTTTTGATTGGAGACGGGATGAAAAAGCAGGAATATATGGCCTACAGCAAGGAAAAGGGCTATTCCAACCTGCATTTCCTGGACTCTGTTTCCAAAAAGGCGGTTCAGCCCGTTCTGCGCATGGCCGACTGTCTGTATGTCGGCGCAAAAAAATGCCGGCTTTACGAGTACGGCGTGGGCATGAACAAATTTAACGACTACATGCTTTCCTCCCGCCCCATTATCTCCGGTGTGGAAGCCTATCAGGATCCGGTGTCCGAGTCTGGCTGCGGAGTTTTGGTTGAGCCCGAGAATTCCGCGGAGCTGGCCAAAGCCATTAACGCCATGTCCTTAGCGGAAAAGGCTGATTTGGACAGCATGGGACAGAAAGGCTATGAATACGTTATCCAGCATCACAATTATCCCGATTTAGCCAGGCGCTTTATTGAAGTCATATCTTGATAAAATTAGGTTGGTAACATTATGCTGCTTAAAAAATGGGAAGAGTTTCCTCCGCGTATGCAAAACGGCCAGGTGCGTCCGTATTACGATTTACTGAAGAAGAAAACGGCAAGTCTGCTGATTAAACGGCTTGGGGATATTTTGTTTGCACTGGTTGCCTGCGTTGTTCTTTCTCCGATTTTGCTGATTACGGCGCTTCTGGTCAAAATCGATTCCAAAGGCCCGGTTTTTTTCCGTCAGGTTCGTGTCGGCGCCTTCTTACAGGAGTTCAGAATTTTCAAATTTCGTACCATGGTGGATCACGCCGACAAAATCGGTTCTCAGGTAACGGTTAAAAACGACAGCCGTATCACCCGCATCGGCAGCTTTTTAAGGAAGTACCGTCTGGATGAGCTGCCCCAGCTTTTTAATATTCTGCTGGGCCAGATGACCGTGATTGGCGCCCGTCCCGAGGTGGTAAAATATGTGGAGCATTATACTGATGAAATGCTGGCTACCCTGCTTCTTCCCCCCGGCTTAAGCTGCGAGGCGAGCATCCATTTCCGCAATGAAAACGAGTTGCTTGGCAGCTGTCAGGATGTAGACAGAACTTACATTGAAGAAATTTTGCCGGTGAAGCTTTCCTATTCTCTGGAATACATGAAAAAAAGCTTCTTCCGGGAAGATATTAAGCTGTTTTTTAGGACGATTGGCTGCGCGTTTCATATGGAAGGATAAAGACTATGGAATTTATTGATTTGAAAAGACAATATCAGGAGATCAAGCAAAAAGTGGATCTGGCCGTTCTGGAGTGCATGACAGGCGGTTCCTTTATCATGGGGAACCCGGTCACCAGTCTGGAAAAACGGCTGTCGGAATATGTGGGAAGAAAACATTGCATTTCCTGCTCCAACGGCACCGACGCCCTGACCATGTCTCTGCGAGCGCTGAAAATCGGGGAGGGCGACGCCGTTTTTGTTCCGGCTTTCACCTTTTTTGCCACGGCGGAATGCGCGGCATTGTGCGGCGCAACCCCAATTTTTGTTGACATCGATCTGGACACCTTTAATATAAGTCCCTCCTCCTTAAGAAAGGCAATTGAAAAAACTGCCAAAACGGGACTATTTACTCCCAAAGCCGTTATTCCTGTGGATTTATTCGGACTTCCCTGCTATTACGACGAGATTTATGCGATTGCCAGAGAATACGGCCTGTATGTGGTGGAAGACGGTGCTCAGGGCTTCGGCGGCTCCTTTAAAGGGCGAAAAAACTGCTCCTTCGGGGATATCTCCGCTACATCATTTTTCCCGTCAAAGCCTCTTGGCTGCTACGGCGACGGCGGCGCCATTTTTACCGACAACGATAATCTGGCCGATTATCTGAAGTCCATCCGTGTCCATGGAAAAGGGAACGATAAGTACGATAATATACGTATCGGCTACAACGCCCGGCTGGATACGATCCAGGCAACCGTCCTGCATTGCAAACTGGATGTGTTTCCAAACGAACTGATTCAGCGGAACAGGGCGGCGGATCTGTACCGAAAATATCTTTCCGGCTTTGTAAAAGCCCCCTCCGTCCCGGAGAATATGATCAGTTCTTATGCACAGTTCACCCTGATTTTGGAGGAAAACACAGACCGGAAACAGTTTACGGAGGATATGAAGGCCATGGGTATTCCCACGATGGTGTACTACCCCAGACCGTTGCACCTGCAGACCGCGTTTGAATCCCTCAGTTATCAAAAGGGAGATTTTCCCGCCGCAGAACAGGCCTGCAAAAAGGTGGTTTCCCTGCCGATGCATCCTTATCTGACGGAAGAAGAAATCATTCAGGTAAGCGACGCGGTAAAAATTTGTCTGGCAAAGCAAAAATAATAAAATAAAAACAAAGCACCGGGCGAAAAAATTCCGCCCGGTGCTTTGTTTTTATCGAGTTGCTTTATTTCCCTTTAATATACTCGTCAATTGCTTTGGCGGCAGCTTTCCCCGCCCCCATCGCCAGAATCACCGTAGCGGCCCCTGTAACAGCGTCTCCTCCGGCATAAACTCCGTCACGGGATGTTAAGCCTGTTTCCTCTTCGGTGACAATGCAGCCTCTCCTGTTGGTTTCAAGTCCCTTTGTGGTATTGCGGATCAGCGGATTCGGCGAAGTGCCGATGGACATAATCACACAGTCCACATCCAGAACAAACTCGGAACCTGCTTTTTCCACAGGACTGCGGCGGCCGCTGGCATCCGGCTCGCCCAGTTCCATTTCCACGCATTTCATACCGGATACAAACCTGTGCTCGTCCCCTAAAATCTCCACTGGATTGGTCAGCACCTTGAAGATGATTCCTTCCTCTTTGGCGTGTTCCACCTCTTCCAGACGGGCAGGCATCTCCTCTTCGCTGCGGCGGTAGACAATGTATACCATATCGGCTCCTAAGCGCCTGGCACAGCGAGCGGCATCCATCGCCACATTCCCGCCGCCGACGACTGCAATCCTCTTCGCGCTCTGAATCGGGGTATCGCTTACATCAGTATACGCCTTCATCAGGTTAACACGGGTTAAAAACTCGTTGGCAGAATAAACGCCCTTTAAATTTTCTCCCGGTATGTTCATAAAACGGGGCAGACCCGCACCGGAACCGATAAACACCGCCTCAAAGCCTTCCTCAAACAGGTCGTCTACCGAAAGAGTGCGGCCGATGACAGTATTGGTATTGATTTTTACGCCCATACTTTTCAGCCCGTCTATTTCCTTCTGCACAATGGCTTTGGGAAGGCGAAATTCCGGGATACCGTATACCAGCACGCCACCAGCCAAATGCAGGGCTTCAAATACCGTCACGTCATAGCCCGCCCTGGCCAGGTCCCCCGCGCAGGTAAGGCCAGAAGGGCCTGCTCCCACAATCGCGGCCTTATGTCCATTAGAAACCGGCTTCTGCGGGGCTCCCTTACAATGCTCATTATGATAGTCGGCTACAAAGCGCTCCAAACGCCCGATGGCAACCGGCTCGCCCTTGATGCCGCGGACACATTTGCTTTCACATTGGCTTTCCTGGGGGCACACCCGGCCGCAGACTGCCGGAAGCGAACTGGATTTTGCAATGATCTGATAAGCTCCTTCAAAATCCTCTTCCCTTACCTTACTGATAAAAGCGGGAATATCAATTGCTACCGGACATCCGCCGACGCAGGGCTTATGCTTACAGTTTAAACAGCGGTTTGCCTCGTCCACGGCCTGCTCTTTGGTATATCCCAGCGCAACCTCTTGGAAATTTCTGCTGCGGACGACCGGATCCTGCACCGGCATTTCATTCTTTTTAGGCGACATATTAGCCATTGGCTTGGTTCTCCTTTTTAAACAGATTGCAGGTCTCCTCATATCGGTGCTTTTCAAAATCCCGGTACATGGATGCCCGTTCCATGGCCTCGTCGAAATCCACTTGATGCCCGTCGAAATCCGGTCCGTCCACGCAGGCAAACCTGGTTTCTCCGCCCACCGTCAGGCGGCAGCCGCCGCACATGCCGGTTCCGTCAATCATGATTGGGTTCATGCTGACGACGGTTTTGATTCCGTACTCCTTTGTCAGTCTGGACACAAACTTCATCATTATCAACGGACCGATGGCAATGACCTCGTCATAATTTTCCCCGGATTCAATCAGCTCTTTCAGCTGGTCGGTAACCAGGCCCTTCTGACCATAAGAGCCATCGTCGGTGCGGATAAACAGCCGGCTGCTGGCTTTTTGGAATTCATCCTCCAGAATGACAAGGTCCTTATTCCGGAATCCCACAATGGCATGAACCTCGGCGCCGTTTTCTGTCAGTTTTTTTGCTACGGGATATGCAATGGCACACCCAACGCCTCCCCCTACTACGGCAACCTTTTTAAGCCCTTCGGTATGCGACGGCGTGCCCAAAGGCCCCACAAAGTCGTGCAGGGAATCGCCTTTATTCAATGCATTGAGCTTTTTTGTAGTAGAACCGACAATCTGAAATATAATGGTAACCGTTCCCTGTTGCCGGTCAAAATCGGCAATGGTAAGCGGTATTCTTTCTCCGTTTTCATCCACCCGCAGAATAATAAACTGACCCGGCTCCGCTTTTCTGGCCACCAGCGGTGCTTCAATGACCATCAGCGTAACGGTTGGGTTTAACTCCCGCTTCTCTATAATCGTGTACATGGATTCATCCCCTTACTAATAGTACCCCTTATTATACAAAACTTTTCAGCTTTTTTCAATTGGCTGACCGGTTTTGATTGGGTCATCCCCTGTTTTTTTACGCTTTGCAGTATTATCAGGCAAAAAACAAATTAAATAGAGGTCAATATGAATAAATTTCATGATGCAGAAACAGACAAAAAATGCCGCTGAATACTCAGCGGCGCTTCATTTCGACTAGCAGATTCTGGTCATATACTTATCTTCGTAGTACGCATATTTTTCGTTATATTCGGCAGCGGTCCCCGCATGCATTTTGCGCAGATACTCATGCCGGTCAAAATTACGCTGATGGCCCTCGTAGCCAATGACATAAACCGCAATATTAGAGCAGTGGTCGGCGATTCTTTCCAAATCCGTCAGCATTTCCACAAATACGATACCGGCATCCACCACGCATTGCCCCTTACGAAGCCTGTCAATATGCTTGTCCTTTAAAAGCTCCTCCATATCGTCGATGGTTTCTTCCAGCGGCTCAATAAAAGTCGCCGCTTTTGCGTCGTTATTGACAAAGCAGTCCACCGCCATAGAAATAATCTCGCCGACAGCATCGGAAATCGCCTGAATTTCCCGCATTGCCAAGGGAGAAAAGCTGATGCCCTTGTCATACATCCTTTTTGCCTTTTCCATCACGTTGACGGAATAATCGCCGATACGCTCAAATTCGTTAATCAGGTGCAGCAGCTCCGAAACCGATTTGTTTTCCGTGTCGCTCATCTCATTATCGGAAAGCTTTAGCAGATACCCTTCCAGTCTGTCCTCCATCTTATCAATGGCGTTTTCCATTTCCATCATCCGGTCAGCCGTTTTTAAATCATATCTATAACAGAGGCTGGCAGCATCATGAAAATTTGCCTGGGCATACTTGGCCATCTGCACCACCGTGGTACGTACCTGATTGATGGCAATAGCAGGAGAAAGGAAAAAGCGGTCATCAAGGATACCAGACTCAGAAGCAAACTCCGGCTCATTTTTTGACCTGATGGTCAAAAGCGCCAGCTTCTCCAGCAAACCGGCAAAAGGCAACAGCAGCAGTGTTGTCGCTACGTTGAATATGGTATGGAAGTTTGCAATGATCCCTTTATTGACAATCAGTTCCGGAGACCAAAAATCAAAAATCTGATATCGCTTTAAAATGTATGCACCGGAGTAAGTCAGAATCAGGAAAACTGCCATACCGATGAGGTTGAAATACAAATGAATCATCGCGGCTCGCTTGGCATTTTTGTTCGCCCCGGCACTGGACATCAGGGGGATAGCACAGTTGCCGATATTCTGCCCCAAAATAATGGGAAACGCCGTGGAAAAAGTAATCATTCCCGTGGAACTAAGCACCTGCAAAATGCCGATGGAAGCCGAGGAACTCTGGATAATGGCGGTAACCGCCGCACCCGCTAAAATACCAAGAAACGGATTGGACAAAATACTGAACAGACTGGCTATAGACGGGCTGTCCTTCAGGCCAGAAACCGCCGCCTCCATTGCAAACAAGCCGGTAAACAGCACTGCAAAGCCCAGCATCACTTCGCCCAGAACCTTTATTTTTGCCTTTTTAGAGGTTAAAAGGAGGAGAATGCCCACGATAGCAAATACGGGAATCAGCGTAGAGGGTTTAAAAATCTGCGAAAAAATGCCGCTTCCGTCAATATCGGTCAGCCGGATTATGTGCGCTGTAACCGTCGTTCCGATATTGGCCCCCATAATTACGCCGATAGCCTGCCGCAGCTTCAAAATCCCGGCATTGACAAAGCCCACCACAATCACCGTTGTTGCCGAGGAACTTTGAATCAGGGCCGTTACACTCATCCCTACCAAAACGGCAAGAAAGATGTTGTCTGTCAGCTTTTCCAGAACATTTTCAAGCTTTCTGCCTGCAATCCGTTCCAGTCCGCTGCCCATAACAGACATTCCATAGAGAAAAAGCGCCAGTCCCCCGCCTAAAGTGATAAAGTCAAATACACCCATATTTGCTCCTCCGCAATTTACCATCCCTATTTTCTACACACCCATACATTTTAAGTATAACAAATGAACAGCAGACAATGAATTCTTTTACGGAAAATTTACAATAACTTGACTGCGATATTATCTTTGTAAAAGATAAATCTTACAAAAATTAAATGCAAAATAAGAAATCCGGAAGGAAAAAGAAACTCTTCCGGATTTCTGTGAATTTTTGTTAATCAAACGGTAAAAAGCAATATGCTTCTGCTCAGGCTTCAAAAAAGGCGGAAAAAGCCTTATAAGCCATATAAATATCCACCTTGGCTACAATTTCATAAGGCGCATGCATACACAAAACCGGAACGCCCACATCCACAACATCCACGTTCAACTTGGCAATATATTGGGCTACAGTTCCGCCGCCGCCTAAATCTACAGCCCCAAGCTCTGCCGTCTGCCACACTATATCCCGGTCGTTAAACAGCTTACGGATTTCTCCCACAAATTCCGCGGAGGCGTCCGACGTACCGCTTTTCCCCGGGAGCCGGTGTATTTGGTCAATACCACGCCGTAGTTTAAGTAGGCACCGTTCAGCTTTTCCACAACATCAGGGAAGGTGGGGTCAAAAGCCGCATTCACGTCGGCGGAAAGGCACTTGGACGCCGACAGAACCGTTCTTTCCGGAACCCCGTAACCGGAGGCCAGATCGGCGATAAAATAACTGAGGTAACTGGAATTAAGGCCTGTATTGCCCACGCTTCCGATTTCTTCCTTATCGGTCAAAACCGTAACGGTGGTAAACCTGGGCATCGCACAGTCAATCGCCGCCATCAGGGCAGGATACGCGCAGACCCGGTCATCATGGCCGTAAGCGCCGATCATGCTCCGATCGAATCCTACATCCTTCGCCTTGAATGCCGGAACAATTTCCAGCTCGGCAGAGAGAAAATCAGCTTCAATCAGACCATATTTCTCTTTCAGCAGCTTTAAAATGTTCAGCTTGACTTTTTCCGCTGCTTTCTCATCCCGAAAGCAGCGGCTGCCGATCAGAAGGTTCAACTCCTCACCCTTAATCAACTCGGCGGGCGTTCTCTTGTACTGCTCGGTGGATAAATGAGGAAGCAGATCGGTAATGCAAAACACCGGATCATTTTGATCCTCCCCGATCTTCACCGTAACGCTGGAACCGTCCTTCCGGATGACAACGCCGTGCAGCGCAAGAGGAATCGACACCCACTGGTATTTCTTAATACCGCCGTAATAGTGAGTCTTAAACAGGGCCAGCTCCTTATCTTCATAAAGGGGCTTCTGTTTTAAATCGATTCTGGGCGAATCGATGTGAGCCGCCGCAATACGGACGCCTTTCTCAATCGGCTCGGTGCCGATGACCGCCGCCAGCACGGCTTTGCCGCGGTTGCTGCAGTAAACTTTTTCTCCCGCCCTATAGACAGTCCCTGGAACAAACTTCTTAAACCCTTTTTTGGAGAGCAGGCCAACTGCAAAATCAACGCATTCCCGCTCGGTTTTGCCCTGATCCAAAAACGCTTTATACTCCTCACAGAAAGCGTCGGCTCTGGTTAATTCTTCATCGGACAGCCGTATGGTCCCATTGGTCAGGCGAAGGGATAGCTCTTCCATCAGCTTCTGTCCCGCTGTTTTTTCTTCCATCACTGTTCCTCCTTTAATTTAAAGCTCTTCTCTTACTGAGAAGAGCTTTCTTTGTCATAAAGTTTTTTATAAACTGTGTAAGCCTGTGCCACAGTTTTAACGTAGCTTCTGGTATCTCCGTAGGGAATATGGTCCAGCGTTTTTCCGTCACTGGAATACTCAGAAGAAGAAAGCCAGCTGTTTACCCGGCTTCTTCCGGCATGATACGCTGCCAGGGCAGTTTCGGTATTGTCAAACTCGTCAAGCAGGTAAGACAGCAGATAACCGCCGAACATCAAATTCGTTTCGGGGTCATACATCTCGTCATAAGTAGTATCGTCAGACCACTGCAGCTTCATTTTAATCCAGTCAAAGGTTTCCCCCGTAATCTGCATAAGACCCCTTGCGGGGATATGGGAGGTGGCTTCCGGGTCAAAATTGCTCTCTGTCTTAATGACCGCATAAAGCAGATATTGATCAATCTCATAGGCTTGGGCGGTTTCTTCCACCTCCTGAATGTATTTCAGCGGATAAGCAGTCCTATAAAAACGCTGCTTGCAGAAAATCAGCAGCAGCAAAAAAACAATCAGAATAATAGCCAGGAACCCTGCCCCCACTAAAAAAACAGTCCGTTTGGAACCTTTCATGCTTCACCTCTTTACCGAAACGCCAGCTCGGCAATCACCGGATAATGATCGGACAAATACAGCCCGTTGTCGTTGGTTTTATCCACCACTACATTATGAATGTCCAGTTCCTCCGAAACAAAGATATAATCCAGCAGGCGCTTGTTTACCTTGCCCTTAAAGGAGTGAAAAGTATTGGTCACAATATAGTTCTTTTTGCAGAAGGCATATACATCCCGCAGTTTGATGTTTGTGTAGGAATGCAGCCCGGCTTTCAGCATCTTCAAGGTCATGCTTGCCGGTGAAGCGTTGAAATCTCCCATCAGCACAACCGGCAGGCGCTCCCTCTCGTCATAATCATTTATATACTTTAAAATAGTCAATATTCCTCTGGTACGCATAAAGGGGTAAATATGGTCCAAATGGGTGTTGAAAATCCGCACCCTGCGGTCAAAGCGTTTCATATACACCTCGGCCATCGTGCAAACCCGGGGAAACGGAGTAAAAAAGCTTTTACTGCCCGGAATCTCCGGAGTCCTGGAAAGCCAGAAGGTTTTCGAGTCCAAAACGGTCACTTCCCCGTTGTTTACCAGTATATCGGAATGCTCTCCCTGAAGATTTCTCTTTCTTCCCCACCCGAAGATGGAATAGGAAAGAAGCGAGCTTTTCACGTCCTCCTTCATATGGGGGGAAAGCTCCTGAGTGCCTAAAATATCAGGATTAATAGAATCAATAAAGTCCATGACCCGCTGCTTTCTGTGGTTCCAGGAATTCATTCTATCAGGGCGTCCCTCGCATTTCAAATTAAAGGTCATAACCTTAAAGATGCCGTTATCTTTCATTTGCTTTCCGGTATTTACGGAGTCCATATCTGCAACCTTCTCTATTCACCAATGGCAACCATCGTTTCTATCTTGTTTAGTATATCCAATGTCTGCGCTTTTAAAGCACAAACATCACCGTCGTTATGAATGATATAATCGGAACGCTCGGCATAAAAGGCATCGGTCTGCTGTGCGTCCAGCCTAAGCAGGGCCTGCTCCCTGGTAATACTGTCGCGGCTGATAATCCGCTGTATGCGCTCCTCCTCACTGGCGGTGACCGATATGATCCTGTTGCACATTTTATCGGCGCCGCTTTCAAACAAAGTGGGAGCATCCAGCACCACCATCTCAAAGCCTTTTTTAAACTCCCGGATAGCTCGCTCTTTGATCTCTCTTAAAATATACGGATAAATAATGGTGTTAAGAAGCTCCAGCTGATCCCGATCTTTAAAAACCAGCCGTCCCAGCTTTTTTCGGTTTAGCGTATCGTCGGCATTCAAAAATTCCGACCCGAAGGTTTCCTGAATTTCTTTCAGGCAGGGCGTCCCTTTCTGTGTCACAACCCTGGACAAATAATCGCAGTCGATAACGGGGACGCCATGATACCGGATAATTCCCGAGACGGTAGTTTTTCCCGCTCCGGACTGGCCGGTAAGACCGACAATCATTTGGCTTCTCATAACACAATCACCTCAAAACCCGCTGCTCTCAGCAGTCTGTTATAAACCGCCAGCCCTACTCCGTCTTTTCGGGGCATCCGGGCATAAACGGTTTTAGCCTGAAGCCTGTCCGCTTCCCGGAGCGCGCCAAACAGGCTTTGCGCTTGGGAAAGAGAATCTTCAGCAGACCCAAATTCTATACAGGGTACTGAAACGGCAGCTTCTTCTCCGCGAAAACAAAGCGCATATACGCCGTCTTCTCTGTGCTGTCTTACAAAGCGGCAAAAAGCATCCAGCCCGCCGTCCAAAATAACTACTTTGGCCTTTGGAGCGTAGTGTTTATATTTCATTCCCGGCGATACGGCCTTTTCTCCCTGCCCCATTTTGGAAAGCACCGCCCTGTTGACGGAAACCTTTCCCAGAACCTGCCTTAGCTGCTCCAGAGTAATGCCGCCGGGACGAAGCAGTTGGGGAATTTCTCCCATAACGGAAACCACCGTCGATTCCACTCCCACGCTGCAGCTTCCCGCATCCAGAATCAGCGGAATTTTCCCGTTTAAATCCTGATAAACGTGGACTGCCTCCGTGGGACTGGGGCTGCCCGACAGATTCGCCGAAGGCGCCGCCAGCGGGCCTGCCAGCTTAATCAGCTCCCTGGCCACAGGGTGGGAAGGCATCCGTACCGCTACCGTATCCAGATGGGCGGACACGATATCCGGCACCAGCGGAGATTTTTTCATAATCACGGTAAGGGGGCCGGGCCAAAAAGCCGAAAAAAGCTTCAGCGCCGCTTGGGGAATATTTTTCACCAGCTTTCCGGCGGTTTCAATATCCGCAACATGGACAATCAGAGGATTATCCTGCGGCCTGCCCTTGGCCTCAAAGATTTTCGCCACCGCATCGGGATTGGTGGCATCCGCCGCAAGCCCATACACCGTTTCGGTCGGCATTCCTACGATTTCTCCGTTTTTCAGCAGATCGGCGGCTTTTTGAAGCTTGTCCCTGTCAATCTGCCCGCAGTCGATTTTCAGTACTTCCGTAAAAATATTGCTCACCTTATTTATTCATTGGTAGAATTTTTAAGCTTTTCCGCCTGGTCATAGGTAGTCAAAGCATCAATGATTTCGTCAAGATCGCCGTTTAGTATACTGTCTATTTTGTAAAGGGTCAGACCGATCCGGTGATCGGTCACCCTTCCCTGCGGGTAATTGTAAGTGCGGATTCGTTCCGAGCGGTCGCCGGTTCCCACCTGGGATTTTCTTTCGGAGGCAATTTTTTCGTCCTGCTCCCGCTGCTTCATTTCAAACAGGCGAGACCGCAGAATCTTCATGGCCTTATCCTTATTTTTAAACTGGCTCCGCTCATCCTGGCATTCCACCACCGTGCCGGTGGGAAAATGGGTGATCCGGATCGCGGACGAGGTCTTGTTGATATGCTGGCCGCCGGCGCCGCTGGAACGGAACACATCAATCCGAAGATCATTGGGGTTTATCTCCAGCTCGACTTCCTCCACCTCGGGCAGCACCGCTACGGTAACCGTGGAGGTATGAATCCGCCCGGACGCCTCTGTTTCCGGTACGCGCTGCACCCGGTGCACGCCGCTTTCATATTTCAGCTTGGAGTAAGCGCCTTCACCCTCCACCATAAAGCTGATTTCCTTCATGCCGCCCAGCTCGGTTTCGTTTATGTTCAGTACCTCGGTTTTATAGCCCTTGGATTCGGCGTACATGGAGTACATGCGATACAGAGAATTGGCAAAAAGGGCCGCTTCCTCACCGCCCGCGCCGCCGCGGATTTCGACAATCACGTTTTTTTCATCGTTGGGATCCTTGGGAAGCAGCAGAATTTTCAATTCCTGTGCACATTTCTCTGTCAAATTCCTATTGGTATCATACTCGTCCTGCACCATTTCTTTGAAATCCTTATCAAGTCCGCCTGCCTCCAGCAGATTTTTTGCCTCTTCAAAGGATTCTTTTGCCATTTTATACTCCCTGTATTTTTCAACAATAGGAGTAAGATTACTGTATTCCTTCATGAGAGACTTATACTGCTCATTGTTGGAAACTACTGCAGGGTCCATCAGCATCATATTGATGTTGTCATAACGTTCTTCAGCATATTTTAATTTATCCAGCAATCACGCCACCGCCATTTACTCTTCACGAATGATTTTCTTGATGTTCTTCTCTATTTTTGACCGGGGCACCATTACTTCACGGCCGCAGCCCAGGCACCGGATTTTAAAATCCATGCCGGAACGGAGCACTAAAAACCGGTTTTCACCGCAGGGATGGCTCTTTTTCATCTGCAGCACGTCGCCAACTCTTACATCCATGGATCCGCACTCCCATCAAAACAGCAAAACTACTTTTGATCCGCCGTCTGTCCAAAGTTCGAAACTAGCTACTATTATAACATTAACCCATTATTAAAGGCAAATCTTTTCTCTCATAAGCTGTTTTATTTTGTTAAAAATATAGGTAGTGATGAAAGGTTTTACTTTAAAATTTGCCGTTTTAAGTGCCTTTTCACAATTTACCTCGCATCCATAATTATTGTATGCCATTAGGAGGAGCCTATGAGTAAAAAAATATCAGCCGAATTTTTAAATGTGGATATGGCCGAAAACGCAGCGCGCCAAATCCGGGAAAGCTTCAAGAGCATTAAGAACATCACTATAAAAACAAAGCGGCACAGCGATCATGCTACGGAAACCTTTCTGCCGGTATCTTCAACGCCGGGCGGATACGGTTATACCAACGACACGAATGGTTCCGGCTTTGCCTATATGGCGGCTTTTACCGCTGTACCGGAAATCCGCCTGGACAATCATACGGAAAACGAGCTGGATCTTCGGGAACAGACCTGGATGGAGGTTTGCTGCGAAGAAGAGGATCTTCAGGCCATCACCAGCACCATCCGCTATTATGGTGGAAATAAGATAAAGGATATCGTATAAACAAAAAGCGCGCCTACCGATTTAAGACGGCAGACCGCGCTTTTTTGCCTTTTGGGGAGCATAACCACTTGTGTATTTTGCATATAAATGTAAGGCGAAGTACAAAAAGGGAGGTTTGCCAAATGACAAAATATCTGCCGGAGGGATATCTTCTCGGCACTATAGAAAACAAACTATATCAAAAAAGCATTTCCGCACTGGAAGAATCGTACCGGCAGGGCAGAATACTGGAATCTATTGCCATTGTCTGCGACAGCAATCATAATTTATGGGTGGATTTAAACGGGATCAGAGGCAAAATTCTTCGCGAAGAAGGTGCGGTCGGTATTGAGGACGGCTCCACCCGCGATATTGCTCTGATCTCCCGGGTAAACAAACCTGTTTGCTTTGTAATAACCGGCTTTGAAACCGACGAAACAGGAAAATCCGTTGCGGTTTTATCCCGCCGGGCTGTACAGCAGCAATGCATGGAAAACCATATCGCCACATTAAAACCGGGGGACATTATCCCCGCCAGGGTGACTCATTTGGAATCCTTCGGCTGTTTTGTGGATATCGGGTGCGGCATCTCCTCCCTGCTGCCCATTGACGCTATTTCCGTTTCCCGCATATCCCATCCAAAAGAGCGGTTTAAAAATGGTCAGGATTTAAGGGTGGTGGTCAAATCCATTGATGAGTATGGACGGATCTGCCTGACTCATAAAGAACTGCTGGGCACCTGGGAGGAAAATGCGGCTTTGTTCATGCCGGGGGAAACGGTTGCCGGCATTATCCGTTCCGTGGAAAGCTATGGGGTATTCGTAGAGCTTTCTCCCAACCTGGCAGGTCTGGCCGAGGCCCGTGACGACGTCTATCCCGGGCAGCATGCCAGTGTGTACATAAAAAGTCTGATTCCGGAGAAGATGAAGGTTAAGCTCATTATCGTAGATGCTTTCGACTCCGAAATCCAATATAAACAGCCTCAATATTTCTATAAATCGAACCATATATCCGTGTTTACCTATTCGCCTCCTTGCAGCGAAAAGCTGATAGAAACCGTATTTGAATAGCAAAAAGCTCTGTATTCTCAAATTGAGTATACAGAGCTTTTTGCTGTAAAAAATCCCGCAGAGCCTTTCGCTCCGCGGGATTTCATCAGTATCCGATGGCTGATTTAATTGGACTTGCGGGATTTCTTCTTAATCACCACGCCGACTGCTCCGGCAACAGAAACTAATGCAAGCAGTATAATGTGGATCATATTACTGCTGTCGCCGGTATTGGGGATCGCGCTGGCCAAAGGTGTACTTTCATCTTCTATGGGAGCAAGAGGAGTACTTTCTTCCTCAATCTCTTCCAGCTCATCGGCCTGCTTGGAATAATTAAAGGAAATGGTCGCCTTTCCCTCCACCGTAAAGGTGCTTTCATCTCCGTCAACATACTGGTACCCGTCCGCTGTAAAGTCTCTGATATAATCGGCGCCGTTGATCACATCGTCAACATGGACAACATAACGCTTTGTAAGAAGTGCGTTCTGAGAAACCACATTGCCTGCAGCGTCATAAATCGTTCCAACATATTCAACGATTAAAGCCGCTTCCTCCGGCTCGGGTTCTGGCTCCGGAGTAGGGGTAGGATCGGGAACAGGAGAAGTGCTGATGGTGTAATTGATATCTAAAACATAATCATCTTCAGTGACACTGGCCGACGTAATGGAAAATGTATCGGAACCATAAACAGGACTTGCATAACCGGCCGCCAAGACGATCAATCCATTTGAATCCGCATCACACAATACCCGGAAAGCATCTACCGAAATCGTGCGCGCAGTATCCTCAAAGTATTCTCCAATCAGATTGCCATCAGCGTCATAATAGTGATGCTGTACAGTAAGTTGAACATCGTCGGGCTCCGGTATGATTTCTTCGGCGGTATACGATGCGTACACGCTCATGTTCCCAGTAATGTTGGTCAGTACGGCTTCCTCCGTACCGCCCTGCTCTGTTACCCACTTGTCAAACGTATAGTTGTTCGTTCCATCGCTCGGTTTTGTGGGTTCCTCTCCCGGATACTGCGCATTCCCGCCGCTTCCTACCGAAGCTTCATTCAGGTAAGTGCCGTCCTCGTCATAGAACGTTACCGTATACTGGTTTTCCGTCCGAGTATAGGAGGCATATACCGCTTTTGTCCCGGTAATGTTGGTCAGTACGGCTTCTTCCGTACCGCCCTGCTCCGTTACCCACTTGTCAAAACTGTAGCTGTACTGCGCATCCCCGGTCTTTGTCGGAGTTGCAGGCTCTGTTGCATTTCCGCCGTATGCTACGGTGGATTCTCCCAGCTTTGTGGTGCCGTCCTCGTCATAGAACGTCACTGTAAACATTTTGGCCGCATACGCGATTACAATGACAGTATCCTCGTTCACTATGATCTTACCATCGCTCGGCAACGTATAAGAACCGCCATTCAGCGTTACTCCTGTTACCTCGTAGGCACCGCCTTGATCATTCGGCGCTACCGTAATCTCAGATCCTTGCTGTACGCCTTCATCGTTGTAATCATACACATCGGAAATGCCCTCCGGATAGTCGTGCTTTACTGTAACCCTTTTCAGCACCGGCGTATACTCCACAACGATCTCATTATTACCGGCGTTAATGGCTTCGCCTGCATTCATAGAATCCAAGTCGCCGTATTCATTTCCGCCTACGGTAATATTGCTATACCCGTAAACCTTGCCTTCGCTGTCTGAAAGAGTATCCGGAATTATGACACTAATAACGTTATCCAACGATTCGGTATTAATGATAAATTCCTGACTTTCAGCCAAATCGCTGCCGCCTTCCTCACGGAAATAAACCGTTACCGTGCTGCCAGCCAGTACCCTTTCATAATTGTACGTCACGGTACGGTTATACGCATCCACGGATGCGGGAGAATAGTCAACATAGTTATAGCCGTTAATTGCGGCTGGATAAGAATAACCCTCTGCGTCAAAGGCGTTTATATCGGCCATGCAGAGCTTTACATCGCTTACCAGCGAGAAGGATGTTCCGATTGTTCCATCGGCATTTATAATTGTTCCTGTAAACTTCAGGGTAACGACGCCGACGGGAGCCTGAACCTGATTGAAATACTCGGTTTGAGGAGTATTGCTCAAGTCCGTATAGCTTACCGAAGCTGCGGACGCGGAAGTATCATACAGATTGCCGGCAGCCACGTTGCCTGTATTGATGGCAATACGATAAGTGAGGGCGGTTGCCGCAGCAGGCACATTACCTACATCCCAGGTAACGGTGTTTCCGGAAACGACCACACCCTGTGGAGGCACGCCCATCACGTTGCCACCATTTCCGACAATTCCCAGCAGTGTAAACTGATTTGCAATAATATCGGTTACCGTTGCATTAATGGCAACATTGAATACTCTCTGCAGAACAGAGGCAAAATCGCTCCGCAAATCTGCCAAAGAGGAGGAATTGTAATACCCTCTGTTCTGGCATCTCTCCAAGAAAGAGACACTGGAATTTGTTCCAACGGCATAAAGGGAAATGCCGGCGTTTATTGCTTTCTGCGCCTCGGCCGCAGTCGCATCTTTCGTACTGTTGGTAACGTTCTCTCCATCTCCGAGAATAGGATAATACTTATATATGGTACTGTCGCTTCTTACACAATCAACCCGGTTCCTATTGTTCAAAAAGTCACTTTCACTCGTGTAGTAATAGTTGTCTGAGTAATATGTTGGATCATAATCAAACCACAGCATATCGGTACTGTTCACATACTTATAGCCACCTGAAATTTTGGTAACAGTTGATTTGGTAACATTTTCATAATACTGATTATAATAATAGGTTGGCTCTCCGTCGCTCAATAAAATAATACTTTTATTGTCGGCAGTACTCGCAGACAGAATGTTTCTGGCCAGCTTTAATCCTGCCTGAATATTGCTTCCGCCGCCCATATAACTGGGGGTCAAATAGTCCAGTTCATTTTTAATTTTTTTAGCACTATTGGATAAATGAATCCACTCATCTGCACCTTCATCAAAGATGACAACGGAAATTTTCACTTTATCAGACTTTTGCAGAATATTGTCCACAAATGTTTTTGCAGCTTCCCTCGCAGCATTAATGGTACTCTTCATACTTTTGGAAGTGTCGAAAACAAGGACAATATCCTGCGAAGCCGTTGTATCCTGTCCGCTTACGCTCAGTGTGATATCCCACTGATTATCCGTGCCGCTGACTAAAGCCGGCTCCGACTTGCTCAGTGTCAGATTCCCCGTTTCACCGTCCGCCATCGCCGTCAGCGCGTTGAACGGAAGAAGGGTAAAGGCTAACGCAAAAGCCAGGACCACCGAAAGTATTTTGCGCTTTTTCATGGTCTTTCCTCCTAAATAAATATATGATAAATTTTATATGCCTACCATTTTGTCCTGTGCTCCGGGTCATCCATGGAGACGGCTTCATCCATCAGCTTCAATAGCTCCAGCGTGCTTCTGAAATGCTTGGTTTTTTTCCCGTCCAGCCAATCGACCGTTCCCTGCCAGGTGGCGTTCTGCCGAAACTGCACCCTCACCACAAAGGTGGCATTGGAAGACTGCTCAGCTGCCGCCTCATTCTGATCATGCCTGGTGTTACTCACCAAACCCACCTCCGTTCTTGCATTTTTACTTCCTTTATCCTCAAAAGAGCGGAATTCAAAGCCAGCCTGGGGAAAAGACAGCCTGTTATAAAGCCGCTCCAAAATATCCACCATTTCCCACGCTGTTTTAAACTCACAGCTCGCTTCAAAATAATCCGAATACAAATATCCGGACAATTCAAGGTTTTCGGAAGAAAAAATATAAATTTTCACTATATTGGACATTGCAGTTACCGGTTTATCCACGTTTTCCCTCAACCTGCCTTAATTTATTGACTGTATTATAAAACATTCCAGTCACACAGGCGTCACAAAATAAGAAATTGCAAATTTTTTTATTGTCTGCTGCCAAAACAGCTGATTTCGTATCTATTCCAATCTCCGGTCATGCGCTGTCACATAAGACAAAATGCATACCGCATTTTATTGCCTAAACAGCGGTCCTGCACGGAGCCTAGGTAAACTTGACAATAAAAATACAAAGGAATATACTTTACAGTATATACCATAATATTTTGAACTTTTTCCCCCGATTCCATACAAATTAAATAAAAAATAAAGTTGGTGGCAGTCAATGGATGTATTGGAAATAAAGGACCTTGCAGAGACTATAAAGCAAAACATCGGCAAAGTCATTGTAGGGAAAAATGACGTGCTTCATAAAGTTGTAGTCGCCCTGTTTGCCGGAGGCCATATCTTAATGGAGGACATGCCGGGCACAGGAAAGACTACCCTGGCAAAATCCCTCGCAAAGTCCCTTGAGGTGAAGTTTACCAGGGCACAGTTTACCCCGGACCTGCTGCCTTCCGATTTGACCGGAATCAACTTTTACAGCCAGAAGGAAAGCGAATTTGTTTTTCGTCCGGGCCCTGTTTTTTCCAATATTCTGCTGGCTGACGAAATCAACCGCGCTACTCCCAGAACCCAGTCCAGCCTGCTTGAATGCATGGAGGAAGGACAGATTTCCGTGGACGGAGTAACATATCGTCTGGAACAGCCTTTTCTTGTCATCGCGACGCAGAACCCTATAGAGATTCAGGGGACCTTTCCTTTGCCGGAAGCACAGCTGGACCGCTTTTTCATGAGACTTTCCATGGGATACCCCGCAAAGGAATCGGAAACCGATATGCTCTCCCGGTTTATTAACGAAAGCCCTCTGGACTCTCTTGCACCGGTCGCCTCAAAGGAACAAATTCTGCAGGCGCGGACGGCGGTTAAAAAAATTACGGTATCCGACGCCGTAAAAAGCTATATTGTCGATATCTCCAACGCCAGCCGAAGCTACCCGGGCATCCGCCTTGGCGTCAGCCCCAGAGGCTCGCTGGCTCTGATGAAAGCCTCTCAGATCCAGGCTGTTCTGCTGGGCCGCGACTACGTTACCCCCGACGATGTAAAAGCGATGGCGGTACCGGTACTGTCCCACCGGATTATCGGTAAAGCGGCTTCTTCGCTGAAAGAAAGCCGCCCCAATTCCGAAATCGTTGCCGAGCTGCTGAACGCGGTCGCCGTTCCAACAGAATAATACTATTATGGAAATTATCGCTTTATTCGTCGTTATCCTGATAATTTTTTTCATACAGGCCGCCGTTTATGAAAGACAAAGCTTTAAAATGCTGGACTATTCCTGCCGTTTCAGCACGCAGGAAGCTTTCGAGGGGGACTGTATTGAGCTGATTGAGGAAGTTGCCAATAAAAAATGGCTGCCCCTCCCGTGGCTGAAAGCCGAAATCAAAACCTCCCGCTGGCTGGTATTCGCCGATTCCCAGTCCCTGCTCACGCAGGATACGAGATATGTCCCCAGCTTTTTTCTGCTCAAAAGCTATCAGAAAATCACCCGGAGCTGGAAAGTAACCTGTGCAAAAAGGGGTGTTTTTTCCATCAAAACCGTCACCCTTGTCAGCACCGACCTGGTAAAAGGCCTGCTTCTTTCCAAGTCCTTTCCTGCGGAGGTGGCGGTGATGGTCCTTCCTCAGCCGGCGGATTTGTCCGCGTTATTTATCAGTTCCCGATATCTCCAGGGGGATTATGCCGTTAAAAACCAGCTGGTCCCCGATCCCTTTTATATTTCCGCAGCGTTTCCAAGTCGTAATCCCGCACGTCGACCCCGCCCACGGTTACTTTTCCGATCACGGCATCATAAAGCCGGGGGATCAGCTGCACCAAACTTGACTTGGAGGAGCCTGTCCCTCCGATAATCCCTACCGTTTCCCCGGAGGCAATCGAGAGGTTTATATTGCTCAGGACAGGCTTGTCGGCTTTCCGGGCATAGGAAAAGGTTGCATTTTCAAAGGCAATGGAGCCGTCCTTAACGGTATAAACCGGATTTTTCCCGTTTTTCAGATCGCTTTCTTCGTCCAGGATTTCTGTAATACGTTCCACGGAAGCACGGGAAATGATAATCATGACAAAGACCATGGAAAGCATCATCAGGCTCATGAGGATCTGCATGGCATAAGTAATCAGGCTGGAAAGCTCTCCCGTAGAAAGCCCGAGGGCAGCGTTGTTGCCGCAGGCAACGATCGCCCTTGCACCGAACCAGGAAAGCAGCAACATGCTGGCGTAAAGGCAGAACTGCATGAGCGGCATATTAAAGGCCAGCCGCTTTTCGGCCTTGGAAAAATCATGAAAAATCGTTTCGGAAACCTCCGCAAATTTTTTCTCCTCATAATCCTCCCGGATATAGGATTTTACCACCCGGATGCCGTGAAGATTTTCCTGTACGATATTATTCAGCTTGTCGTAGGTTTTGAATATCCGCACAAAAATAGGATGAACATGGGTTGCAATCAATACCAGGCCGGTTCCCAGCACCGGAATGACCGCAAGAAAAATAAAAGAAAGCTTCGCATCGATCCGGAAGGAAAAGACCAGGGCGAAGATAATCATCATGGGAGCCCGGATGGCCAGACGCACCATCATCTGAAAAGCGTTCTGGACATTGGTGACATCGGTGGTCAGCCTGGTGATAATACTGGACGTTGAAAATTTGTCGATATTGGAAAAAGAAAATTTCTGCACGTTGTAAAACATGGCGCGGCGCAGATTTTTGGCAAATCCCGCTGAGGCGATCGCCGCGCTGCGGCCGGCCAGGACCCCCGTCAGCAGGGAAAACACCGCTGCGAGGGTCAGGGCAAGGCCCATCAGCCAAATGTAAGACATATCCTTTTTGTAAATGCCGTTATCAATGACAAACGACATCAGGGTGGGGATGATGATTTCAAGGATCGATTCAAAGGTAACATAAATCGGCGCGAGAACGGTGTCTTTTTTATATTCCCGCACATAAGACAACAGTTTCTTAATCATGCAAATCTCCTCGATTGTTTTCCTGCGAAGTGGAAATATTTCTCTTCATCCTTTTCAGATAAGAATGCAGCGTTTCTATTTCTTCTGACGTAAAACCCATCAGCAGAATCTGCTCCATTTTTTCGGCGTCCTCCAGCATGAATTTCTTGATTTCCTGCGCCTTGCCGGTCAGCACAATCTTTTTCAGGCGCGCATCCTGCGATACAGCCTGCCGCTGTATCAGTCCTTTTTGCTCCATCAGGCTCAGCACCTTTGATGCTGTAGAACGGGTAATGGTAAAATGCTCCTCAATATCTTTTTGAAAAATATCTTTTGCTGCATTATTGGCAAGGTAGCCGATAATCCAGCCATTGTTGCCGGTGACACTTTCAATTTCCTTTTTGTGAGAAGAAAATTCAAAATAACGCCGAATCAGGTTGTTCAGAGACCGAAGCTCCAAACCGACACGTTCCCTTTCCACACCACTTCTCCTTTTCATTTAAATAGTTTTATATCCAACAGTTTGACATACAATATTATAATAATGATTTTATCATTCGTCAATAAAGGGAACTGACAAATTTCATGCGCTGAAACAAAAAGTCTCTGAGCATAATTATCGGAGATATCACGCAGCATAAAAATCGCCCTTACTCAATATTTACCGTTAAGCTATACAAGAATGCTATGAAAGCCGGCATAAAAGAAATATAATATTCTTACAATCCTATTATTATACTTAATCTAGTTCTCATTTTTTCCTCCCTTCAATATGGAAACTCATATCTATTTAGATACACCGGAAGTATCATTTCCTATACCACAAGCTAATTGCAATTTAAGTTGTGCCATCCATATACTTCTCTCTGCAGATTTCAAATTATTTTGTGCACTTTTTAAATTAGCAGCCTGGGTATCAAAATCTATCCTGCTGAGTACCCCTACATTATATCTTACCTGTGCAGTATTAAAATTAATCTGTGCTAATTTTAATGCATCTTTTTTTGCTCCAAGTGTCCTGGTCTTAACTTGAAGATCATTATATAAACTATTTATCTCTGAAGTTATGTTTAATTTTTCAATTTCTAAACTGTCTGATGCATTGTCTATATTGGCCTGAGCAAGCCTATTTGGAACACTTTGTTTTTCTGGAAATACACCATCTACAACATCATATTTAAACTTCTGTAGTTCTATATTTTTTTCACCGACTAAAATCTCTACCCTATTTTTAAG
>ENA-UOOK01001336-UOOK01001336.1-fermentation-metagenome-genome-assembly--contig:-NODE-1336-length-32356-cov-24.830748_pt1 | contig 32356 bp, 30 predicted proteins | sample MGYA00245777_ERZ724023 | MGnify/ENA primary metagenome ERZ724023 (study PRJEB28704, sample SAMN03018312) | fermentation metagenome | biome: anthropogenic terrestrial biome; feature: soil...
TCCGGGTTTATTTCTTTCAGCAGGGCGATCAAATCCGACCAGTCATCCGTAATTTTTTGTATCGATAAGCGTTTCCTATCGAATGTATCGGCCGGAAACTTGTGGCAATTATTCACCACTTCGCCGGTTTCTTTCCAGTAATAAGCATAGGCCGTGCCGAAGGTGATCAAGAGTATTTGTGCCTGACGGATAAAATCGGCCGCTTCATTAAAGCGCTGCTGAATGGTGTCGAGACAAGCCTGTTTGTTTGTGCTCGAAAACGAACCGTGATGCATCAGGCTGCAATAAAGTCCGCGATGAGCAAGCAGGTCGGCGTCGGTAAATCCTTTTCGTTGTAGCAGCCGCCGGATGGATGAGGATATGGATGACGGGTTGTAAGAAATGCCGAACGGATTCATGTCGATAGGAAACTTGCTTTCTATCAACTTAGCCCCGATGTTTTCGGAGAAACACGATCCGAAAAGCATTCCTTTCGTGGTGTGCCCGATGGAGAATCCGGGCGGTGAAATCGTTATGGGTGTCCTGAAATCCATTACTCATTATTTTTACACAAATGTAGCAATAAAGGCGGTCAGGGTGGATATATTATCGTATATATTTTGTGAAATAAAACGGAGAGAAACGGGAGGTATATAAAAAAGGAAAGGTTGTCTCACGACAACCAATCTTCATTGTTAACCTTAAATCTAATACCATGAAAAACACGTTGCAAATATAGGCGTTTTTTCAATACGGCGTATACATTTCGAGAAGAAATCTTCTATATTTAGTTTTTATTAACTCGATTCGGTCTTTTTTCTTCTATTTGTGAATCTTTTTCACACTTTTATTCGACCTGCAAGACCAATCCTTTCAAATATTCCCCTTCGGGATGATAGATGTTGATAGGATGATCGGCCGGCTGTGTAAGCTGATGCAGTATGCGTACTTTCCGCCCCGAAATAGCGGCGGCGCTGAAGACTGCGAGGCGGAATTGCTCTTTCGTGATGGCCTGTGAACAAGAGAATGTAAAAAGTATTCCTCCCGGAGCAATGGCATGGAGGGCCGATAAATTGAGCTTTTTATATCCTTGCAGGGCGTTATTGATGGCGCTGCGGTGCTTGGCGAATGCCGGCGGATCGAGGATGATCAGATCGTAACTTCCGGGTTCGATTTGTTTGAGATATTTAAACGCGTCCTGTGCATAAGACGCATGGCGCGGATCGTTGCTAAAATTCAGTTCGATGTTCTGGTCGGTAATCATGACGGCTTTTGCCGAACTGTCGACCGAATCTACTTTCTGCGCTCCGCCGCGCAAGGCGTATACCGAAAAGCCGCCGGTATAACAGAACATGTTCAATACCGTCCGTCCGGCGGAATAGCGTTCGAGCAAGACACGGTTTTCCCGTTGATCGATGAAGAAGCCGGTTTTTTGTCCTTTCAGCCAATCGATATGGAATTTGAGTCCGTTTTCCACCGCAACCGGGTCGCTGTTTTCCGCGCTCCCCATCAGATATCCGTCGGTGTCCGACACGATGTTGGCGGGAAGAGTTCCTTCCGATTTATAAAAAACCGCATGCAAAATATCGGACGGAAGCACTTTCGCCAACGCTTCCACAATGAGATGCCTGTCACGGTGCATACCGATGGAATGGGCTTGCATGACGGCCGTATGACCATATATATCGATGATGAGTCCCGGTAAATAATCGCCTTCGCCGTGGATAAGCCGGAAGGTGTTATTGTCGGTGCGCAACAAGCCCAGTTTTTTACGTAAGGCGAACGCTGCCGCGATGCGCGCTACGTAAAAGTCCCGGTTGATGCTCTCGTCGTCAAACGAAAGGATGCGCACGGCGATACTCCCGTTTTGATAATGACCTGTCCCCAAAAAAGAACGATCGTCAGCCAAAACTTTCACGACTTCGCCTTCTTCGATATCGGCGGGAAGGTGATCGATGGCGCCCGAAAACACCCAGGGATGAAACCGGCGCAACGATTCGTCCTTCTTACGGCGTAAAATAACTTCTTTGTAATGGTTCATTTGTCCGTTGATAGTAAATGGTTGTAAATTTTGAGACAAGCCCACGCATCGATGGCGGCATACGATTGTTGCGCCGGACTGAGTTTTTCAGCTTCCCAGTTGGAGACACGTTGGTTTTTGGTTATTTTTTTGTTGAAAATAATCGCGTATATCTTTTGAAGACTGTTGTCTTCGATGTCGAATTGGTCGACAAACTGTTGCAGGTCGATGAAATTTTCCACCTTTCGCCCCGAACGCTTTCCGATGGCCGCAAAATCATCGCGAAGCGACAATCCGATTTTCTTTACTTGCGGATTGCACATCAAATTTTGTAGTGCATCGGGATATCCGATCCGGTTGAGGCGGAACAGATAGCAAACGTCGTCGGACGAAAGTTGCATTAAGGCTACTTTATGCACTTCACCGCGTTTGAACGACGGTTTTGTTTCGGTGTCGAAGCCGATAGCCGGTTGATGCGATAAATAGTCGACTGCGCGTACTACCTGTTCCGGTTCGTCGACAACGAAAATCTTGCCCGGAAACGTTTCTATCGGTAGTTGCGCTATGGTTTCTTTTGTAATTGTCAGTCCCACAAATCCTCCTCGTTTAAATCTGCATTCTCTTCCGAATGCGTCGCGTCGCTGAACAGCAGGGTGTGCAACGGACGTAAAACATTCACTAATTTTTGTCCCCAATAGGTGCGGAAATTTTTAACGCACGCATAAAGGGCATCGTTCATTCGGTCGGTCAACCCATATTGGTAAACGGATATGAAATTGCGGACGTCTTGATAGATGTCGGCGATATTTTCCGACACGAAGGCCGAGACCGGCGTGTCGCTGTATTTCATATCTTCCACGAACACCTCTAAAAAAACATCGTCTTCGCCCATGATGGCTGTGACTTTGGAGGCGATGCGGGCATAATCTTCTTCTTTGACAAAAGTCTCGAGCATTTCTTCTTCTAAAGAGATGGTTTCGGGAAGCAGCAACGCTTTTACGTACAGTAGTGAAAGCAATTTGGTCGTTTTGTCAATCCATACGTGCCGTTCTGCGGAATCGTCATTTTCGAGATAGGCGCAAAACTCCACTGCCACTGTCACGAAATCGATCACGTTCTTACTATACACGATATGATCGGTTGTTTCAGACATATTTTAATTTTGTTACAAACCTGAAAACGGATCAGGCTTTTCGTTTTGCAAAAGTACATAATATTTTTCGTTTGCCGGCCAGACCTATCCAAATGGTCAAAACGGAGGGGCTGTTTATTTCCGTCGAATTGAGTCGACACCTTTTGAAAGTGCTTTTTTTTCCGGAATCTTCATACGACGGCTTCTAAAAGTACTTTTTACCCCCGGAAAATCGATACGACGGCTTTCAAAAGCACTTTTTACCCCCGGAAAATCGATACGACGGCTTTCAAAAGTACTTTTTGCCCCTGAAAAATCGATACGACGGCCTTCAAAAGTACTTTTGCCCTTAAAAAATCGATACGATAGCCCTGAAAAGTCTTTTTTGGCTTAAAAAATCGATATGACGGCCTCTAAAAGTACTTTTGAATCCTTTCGCCTTTAAATGACGGGAGTTAAAAGTCGTTTTACACCCCATTTCTTTGAAAGAACGGCTATATTCAGTCCTTCTCGGAGGCGACGATATGTGTTAATGATAAGAAAAACGTTTTTCGATGATTGATTTTTGTTTTAAATTTGTCCTCGAAGTCAGAAACTGTTTAAATTCCTTACGAAAAGCGGTAAGGAAAGTATTCTTTTTGAATCGCGAAACAAATTTAAACAAATTCTAAATAGACGTTTTTTGTTTGAGTAAACCCGGTTAATGAATAAAATATATGTGATGCTGATTGCTTGTCTGTTGCAAACGATCAGCGCTTTTCCCAGCGAACCGCCCGCGACCGAAGTCAGGGCGGTATGGCTTACAACGAATTACGGTCTCGATTGGCCGCATAATAAAACGGATGTCTCCCGTCAAAAAAAAGAATTGATTGCCATCCTCGATAACTTGCAACGGCATCATTTCAATACCGTATTGTTTCAAGTGCGTGCGCGGGGCGAAGTGTTTTACGACTCGAAGATCGAACCGATGTCTTCGCTTATTGTCTCCGGCGGATACGGTCGCTCCGCATTCGATCCGCTGGCTTTCGTGGTCGAAGAATGCCACAAGCGGGGATTGGAATGCCATGCCTGGATGGTAACGTACCCCCTTGGCGGTAATAAACATGTGCGGAATATGGGCGCAAAATCGCTCGTTCGCAAGGAACCGGCCCTCGTTAAAAAATATAAGGGCGAGTGGTTTCTCGATCCGGGTAATCCCCGTACCGATAATTATTTGCTCTCGCTGGTGAAAGAAATCGTCACCGGCTACGATGTCGACGGCATTCATTTTGACTATATCCGCTATCCCGATAACACCGTCAAGTTCCCCGATATGGGCACTTACCGCCTTTACGGTAAAGGAAAAAGCCGCGAGCAATGGCGCCGGGACAACATCACCCGTTTTGTGACGACCGTATACGATTGGGTGAAAAGTTGCAAGCCGTGGGTGCAAGTGAGCAGCAGCCCGCTGGGGCGCTATCGCGGGCTGAACGGTGTAGGGCACGGCTGGACTGCCTACGAGTCGGTGCATCAGGATGCCGCCCGATGGATGAAGGCCGGCAAGCACGACGCCCTTTATCCGATGATGTATTATAAAGATCAATTGTTTTATCCTTTCGTCGACGATTGGATGGTGCAGTCCAATGACCGCATTGTCGTTCCCGGATTGGGAGCCTATCAGATGACCGAATTAGGTTGGAGCCGGCAGGATATCCTTCATCAGGTCGATTACACCCGCCGTAAAGCGGTGGGTGGGCAGGCTTTCTTCCGCACCGAGAATGTTTTGTCGAATACGAAGGAGATTCTCACGGCGCTCGACGAATACTATCATTATCCGGCCAAATTACCGCCCATGAAATGGTTGTCCGACACGGTTCCGCCTGCGCCCTTCGATTTAACGGCCGAAAGGTTACCCGGAGGACGTTTTCAGTTGAAATGGAAGTCGTCCGGTACGTCGCGGCGGGTTACCTATAATGTGTATCGTACCGATAGCGACTTGTTCGATACCGAAAATGGAGCGCATTTACTGGCTGTAGGGCTCCAGAACCCTGTCTTTGAATACGATGTTCCCGATGATGACAAAGCCTATTATTATTTTATTACCGTCTCGGATTCATATCATAATGAAAGTGCGATATCCTTTCCGGCATTTTTCTTCCATTCCCAGATGGTCAAATAATCGTGATGGAGAGATTGTAAGTTGATGAGATGATGGGATGATGGGATGATGACCGACGACTGGTGACCGGAGACCGGCGACCGAAGACCGAAGACCGGAGACAAAGTGACAGGGAGACAGGGAGAAAATATAGAATCATTCGTTAGGAAAAATCATAAAAAAGAAATAAATTTGTGCCCATGGACAGCAATCAAAAAGTGAGGAAGCAGGTCAAGGAAGAGTTCATCCGGTATTTGACCCAGCATAAGCATCGCAAAACGCCCGAACGGTTTGCGATTCTCGATCACATTTATTCAACCAAGGGGCATTTCGATATGGATTCGTTATACCGGTCGATGATGGAGGAGAACTTCCGGGTAAGCCGTGCGACCTTGTATAATACGATCGAGCTGCTTCTTGATTGCGGCTTGGTCATTAAACATCAGTTCGGCGCCAATGTAGCCAAATATGAACGCACCTACGGGAATGAAAATCATGATCATATCATCTGCACGACGTGCGGACAAGTGTGGGAAGCCAAAAACAGCAATCTGTTCACCGCCGCGCAGCTCAAAAAAATAAAGAAATTCACCGTCAACTATTACAACTTGTACATTTACGGTACGTGCAGCAAATGTATGCACGCCAAGAAAATGGAACTTATGAAACAAGAGCGGGAAGAAAAAAATAAAAAGAACAACAAATAATATAAACAAGTACGTGTTACAAATAAGAAACAACAGATGAAAGTAGATGTAATTTTAGGTCTTCAATGGGGAGACGAAGGCAAGGGTAAAGTAGTCGATGTGCTCACGCCGTCTTATCAAATGGTCGCCCGGTTTCAGGGAGGACCTAACGCCGGGCATACGCTCGAGTTTGAAAATCAGAAATATGTATTGCGATCCATACCGTCGGGCATTTTTCAAAAAGGACAGATCAATGTCATCGGTAACGGCGTGGTACTCAATCCTGCGTTGTTTAAGGAGGAAATCGAAGGGCTCGAAGCTTCGGGACACAACCTGACCGACCGCCTGTATATTTCCCAAAAAGCCCATCTGATTTTGCCCACGCATCAATTGCTCGATGCGGCCCTCGAAAAGGCCAAAGGCGACTCGAAGATCGGTACTACCGGAAAAGGCATCGGCCCCGCTTATACCGATAAAGTAAGCCGCAACGGCCTGCGCGTGGGAGACCTTTTTCATCGGTTTGAAGAAAAATACCGCTATGCGGTTGAAAGGCATAAAGAGATATTAGCCCGCTACGATTTTGCCTACGACCTCGAAGAACTCGAGGCCAAATGGTTTGCGGGAGTCGAAAAGCTGAAAACATTTCCGATTGTCGATACCGAACATTTCATCAATAAACGCCTGGCCGAAGGCGACAAGGTCTTGGCGGAAGGGGCGCAAGGATCGATGCTCGATGTCGATTTCGGATCCTATCCTTTTGTCACTTCGTCCAACACGATATGTGCCGGCGCATGCACGGGTTTGGGTGTCGCTCCGCATAAAATAGGCGATGTTTACGGTATTTTCAAAGCCTACTGCACGCGCGTGGGAAGCGGGCCTTTCCCGACCGAATTGTCGGATGCCGATGGAAAGGCGCTTCGCGACGGAGGGCACGAATACGGTTCGGTCACGGGACGTCCCCGGCGTTGCGGATGGATTGACTTGGTAGCCTTGCGTTATACGATTATGCTCAACGGTGTGACGAAGCTGGTGATGATGAAAAGCGATGTCCTCGATGCGTTCGATACCATCAAGGCTTGTGTGGCCTATAAAATCGATGGAAAAGAGGTTGTTGACCTGCCTTTCGATATCGACTGCGAGATAGAGCCGGTATGGGCCGAATTGCCCGGATGGAAAACCGATATGACGGACATGAAATCCGAAAACGAGTTTCCCGAGGAATTCAACGCGTACTTATCTTTCCTCGAGGATGAATTGCAGGTGCCCATCGCCATTGTGTCGGTAGGGCCTAACAGGGCGCAGACGATTATACGCTGAGGATAGAGGATAGAGATTAGAGACTGGGAGAGGGAGAGACCGGGGGACTGGAGACTGGAGACTGGTCCTTTTTTGGCATGTTTTTTGTTTTTCACTTTTTGTAGACAACTTTTGTGTGAAACAAAATGTTTAAAGAACAACTAATCATTTTACATTTAGCTTATGATTTTAATTTGGATTTTATTTATCGGAATAGCTGTTGCCGGATATGCCGTTCAAGCGACATTACAGAACAAGTTTAAAAAATACTCGAGGATACCCTTACGAAACGGGATGACGGGTAAGGATGTGGCTGAAAAAATGCTTCACGACAACGGCATATACGACGTGCAGGTTATATCCACTCGCGGATCGTTGACCGACCACTATAATCCTGCCAATAAGACCATCAACCTGAGCGAGCCGGTCTACGCTACCAACAGCGTGGCGGCTGCGGCGGTAGCGGCGCATGAAACCGGTCACGCCATTCAGCATGCGCGGCAATATGCCCCGTTGAAAATGCGTTCGGCCCTCGTGCCTGTCGTTTCGGCCACATCGAAATGGGTCACATGGGTGCTTTTGGCGGGGATCATTCTCTTGCAAAGCTTCCCCGGCCTTTTATGGTTCGGCATCGCACTGTTCGCCTTGACGACATTGTTCAGTTTCATTACCCTTCCGGTTGAAAGAGATGCATCCAAGCGTGCGTTGGTGTGGTTGAGCGGTGCCGGCATTACCGATGTCAGCAATCATCGTCAGGCCGAAGACGCCCTCAACTGGGCCGGTTATACCTATGTGGTAGCTGCTGTCAGTTCGTTGGCTACGCTCATCTATTATGTTCTTATTGCGCTTTCGGGCAGTAGAAGATAAAAGAAGACCGGTACTTCGTTGTCACACAGTCGTTCGTTTTAATCCGTCTTCCATCGTTATCATTTTTAAAACGGCGAAACCAACAATGTACCCTCTTTTTTGTTTATAAGATTGAAAAAACTACAAGCTTCGCGTATGAAAACAGTACTTATTACAGGAGGTTCCGGATTGGTCGGAAGGGCCCTGTCGGATTTGTTGCTCGAAAAAGGGTATAAAGTGATTTGGTTGAGCCGCGAGCGATATGTCAAAGCCGATATTCCCCGTTACCGGTGGGATTACCGTAAAGGAGAAATTGATGAGAAAGCGTTGGAACAGGCCGATATCGTTATCCACTTGGCCGGATCGAATTTATCGGAAGATAGTTGGACCCGAGCCAAAAAACAGCGTATTGTCGAAAGCCGTGTGAAATCGGCCGCTTTGATACTCGCTAAATGGAAAGAAATGGATAAGAAACCGGAAGCGTTTATATCGGCTTCGGCGGTAGGTATCTACGGAAATGATATATCCGATGAGGTTTTGGATGAATCGGCCGATGGGCGAATGGAAGATTTTCTCAGCCGCACGTGCCGTAAGTGGGAAGCCGAAGCGCAACGATTTACCGATGAGCTGGGCGCCCGCTCCGTGATGATTCGTCAAGGCGTAGTGCTCTCGGGTAAAAGCGATGCCTTTCGCAAAATGCTTTTTCCTACGCGTTATGGACTCGGCGCCCGCATGGGAAACGGACGGCAGTATATGAGTTGGATACATATCGATGACTTGTGCGCCATGTATTTGAAAGCGATTGAAGATGCCGCTATGCAGGGTCCTTATAATGCCGTGGCGCCCGAGTTCATGACCAACACCGAGTTTATGCGTACGTTGGCGCGCGTGTTGCGCAAGCCGTTCTTTCTGCCTCGCTATCCGGCTTTTTTTATGCGCTTGTTTATGGGGGAAGCCGCCGATATGTTATTGGGCGGCAGCCGTATTTCTTCCGAAAAGATCCGGAAAGCCGGATTCGAGTTTCGTTATCCTTCGGCAGAACAAGCTATAAAAGCGTGTGTAGATGCCGTGAATAAAGAGGTTGAGGAGAAACGCTCCGGACAAGGGCGGAGATAAGTTCAGGCAGCTAATGCAATGAATGAGTTTATCGTATTGTTGAGAGGTGTTATGCCTTCGGGAAAGAATAAAGTTCCGATGGCTCAGTTACGCGACGCGCTTACACTGTCGGGGTTCGAGAATGTGAGAACATGGATACAAAGCGGGAATGTTTTGTTACGGACTCATTTAGATAGGTACACACTGAGAGTTCGTGTACAGAAGGTGATTCGTGATGGAATAGGACCTGACTTGGGAATCATTGTCAAGACCGCCTCTGAGCTACAAACCGTTATAGAGGAGAATCCTTTCATCGGGCAAGTTGACCGTTCACGGATATTTTTTTCTTTATTTAATGATATCCCCGAAAAACAGAAAATAGATACTTTGTTGGAGCAGGATTTTTCGCCCGGGTGGCTTTTGATAACTTCCCATGCGGCCTATATGTTTATCCCCGGCGTGTATGGGCGGGGGCGTTTGAGCAATCAGTTCCTTGAAAAAAAACTAAAGATCACGGCTACGATGAGAAATTTCAATACGCTCTCCAAACTGATAGAATTAAGCACATAAGAAATTCCGATAGTCACTTGTCGTATCATTTTGAAGAAAGAAAAATAAAAAACTTGTTGACATAGGGTTGACATTCCGGCCGCTTATCTTTGCATCTAAACATAAGAAAGAAGTAGTATGGATTTAAATGTGCATTTGGTTTTCGGTGGAAATTGCGAAGACGCTTTCAACGCCTACAAAGAATTGTTTGAAGGAGAAATTGTGTTTGTCTTTCGTAAAGGGGAAGACAAAACGATGCCGGTCGGGGAAGAGGAGAAGAATAAAATCTCCCACATAGTAATGAATACCCCTCAGTTTAGTTTACAAGGCGAAGATGCCGATGCGGGGGTACCCGTATCGACAGGAAGTAGTAAGTTGGTACTCGTTTTTCATGATTTGCAGAAATTACAAGCGGTTTACCGTACATTGGCTGATGGCGGGAATATCGTAAGTCCGTTGCAACAAACCTTTTTCTCGGAAGCTATAGGCGAGGTTGTCGATGCATTTGGCGTTCGTTGGCTCATTATGATGACCGATGAAGACTATGAATCGCATTGACCGCTTATCGTGATATCCGCGCGTTGGAAGAAGCGGGTATTCCCATTGTCGAAAATCCCGGAGTGGGCTATTCGTTGGTCACGGGGAAGCGTTAGAAAAAATTGTTATCCGGGTGAAAAAAGGCCGGATGTCGCTTTTGGAAGACGATAAGTATTATTACGGATTGATGGATGAAAAGGAGGCGGAAGAGCATGTCGAATTATCTTTTCTTTTTTTCTCTCTTGAAAAATTCGCCCGGTGGTATCTTTCTTTTGCCGATGTAGCCATGATTCTTTCTCCGGAGAAATAAAATAAAGAAAAAGCATCTTAAAGTATTCTTTTAGTAAGAACGTATCTCGTTTCGTTATACGGCCTCTGAAGAATACTTTTAAGATGCCTCTATTCAGGCTCATTGTCCGGTTATTTCTTCCGGATTCGATATAAATTCCCCTCGTCCGTCACGGCATACAAAGCGCCGTCATTTCCTTCGGTAATGTCTCGAAACCGTTGACCTTCGTCCGCGAGTAAGCGTTCTTCTCCCACCACTTTATTGTCTTCGATCACGATACGGGCGATATGCTTACTGCTTAGCCCGCAAATAAACAAGTTATTTTTCCATTCGGGAATAGCATCGGAAGCATAAAATGTCATACCGCTTGGCGAAAGAACCGGATCCCAATAATAAACCGGTTGCTCCAGACCTTCCTTTTGTGTAATTCCTTCACCGATGGTTGCTCCGCTGTATTCGATGCCATACGTAATGGTTGGCCACCCGTAGTTTCGTCCGGCTTTAATCAAATTCAACTCGTCGCCGCCTCTTGGCCCCATTTCGCTTATCCACACATCTCCCGTTGCCGGATGAATCGCTAATCCTTGCGGATTCCGGTGGCCGTAAGTGAATATTTCCGGAAGAGCCTCCTTTTCGTTTACAAAAGGATTGTCGGCTACCGGACGGCCTTCAATCGTTATATGGATCACCTTTCCCAATGCATTCTCTAATGATTGGGCTTTGGGGCGTGTTTGCAAATCAGAGCGTTCTCCGGTAGTGACAAATAAATTTCCTCCTTTATCGAAAACAATTCGCCCGCCGTAATGTAATTCGCTTTCGAAGGCTGGTTGGGCGCGATAAATAACCTGCACTTTTTCCAATCGCTTCTCATCGTCGGATAACCGGCCTTTAGCCACTGCGGTAAGGTTCCCATTGGGTTGTTTCTCTGTAAAAACGACATACACCATGCGGCTTGTTTCAAAATCGGGAGCTACCGTCAAACCCAACAATCCGCCTTGTTGGTTAACTTCGGTTGCAGGAAGCCCTGTTATCTGAGGGCTCAGCGTTCCCGTAGCCGAAGCAATGCGCAACGTGCCGGTTTTTTCGGTTATCAGCAGTCGTCCGTCCGGTAAGAGAGCGATACCCCACGGGCGAGAGAGCCCTCGGGCGATTACTTCCGCTTCGTAAGGAGTAGTGGTTTTGCTCCCGGCTATACGTGTTTGTCCTTCAAAAGCCGGTTGATAATTCGTGTTAGGCTTTTGAGTTTCAACAGGAGGCAATGTATCTTTGCCGGAGGATTCCGGTTGTTCTCCGGACGTCTGTTTGCCGCTACAGGATGCGGTAAGAATACAGAGTAAGAAAGTTAGGATTGTTTTCATATTATTCTTTGTTAGAAATTTAGTTCCGATCTTATTTTCATTAAAATCACAGGCAACTCAGAAGGATTTCTTTGGCCACATCACCGGTTACGTTGTGGTTTTCGCCATATGCCACGCCCCGATCATTGAACCGATCGGCAATCAGGTTGATGGTTTCCATGCCGATGTTCTCTTCCGATAAGCGGGTGGTTAATCCCAAGGAACGATAGAAAGCTTCGGTCTTTTCAATCGCCTTATCGACCCGCTCTTCTTCCGACCCTTCTGTGATGCCGAAGATGCGTTCGCCGTATTGCAGCAGTTTGGCGTGTTTTTGGTCTTTCAGCACCCGCAAGGTCGCAGGCATAACTATTGCTAATGAATGACCGTGAGTGGTGCCGTGAAGAGCCGTCAGTTCATGCCCGATTTGGTGGGTCGACCAATCCTCCGTAACACCCATGCGGATGAAGTCGTTCAAAGCCATCGTTGCCGCCAACATATAATCGGCCATCAGGTCATAGTCTTTCGGATTTTGCTTTATTTTCGGGGCAATTTCCATAATGGAAAGCAAGACGCCTTCCGCCCATCGATCCATAAGGCGGGACTGTCCCGGAGTCGTCATATATTGTTCCAATACATGCGTGTACGCGTCGGCAAGTCCGCAAGCTATTTGATGAGAGGAGAGGGTATAGGTCACTTCGGGGTCGAGAATCGAAAATTGTGGATAATTTCCACGGAAAGCATATTTTTCTTTTGTTTCGCTGCGGGTAATCACAGCGCCGCCGTTCATTTCCGAACCCGTAGCAGGCACGGTCATGACCGAAGCGAAAGGGATTTGTTTCTCTGTTTTGCCTTGCAAAACAATTTCCCAAGCATCGGTATCGGAAGCAATGCCCGCCGCTACCAGTTTCGTTCCGTCTAAGACCGAACCGCCTCCGACCGCCAGCAAGTAATCGACTTTCTTCTCTTTTCCCACATCGATGGCTTTGCGTAAGGTCTCCACATGCGGGTTAGGCTCTATTCCCCAGAATTCAATATAATCGCGCCCTTGTAATGCGTGCGTCACTTGTTCATAAACACCGTTTTTCTTAACACTTCCTCCGCCGTAAGTAACCATAAGCGTTCCTCCGGCAGGGATTAATTCCGCCAGCTTAGCGATTTGTCCTTTACCAAACACTAGTTTGGTAGGATTTTGAAAGATGAAATTTTTCATTATTACAGATAGTTATTTTGCCTATATTCACGTACATAAATAACATCTCGCAGACGAACTTGTTCATGGGTAAAGGATAACAAGCGGCTTTTCTTGATGTAGGATCGCCGGGGGCGTTGCGTTAAACACCCCCGGTAAAATTACGGTTTAACTAAACCAGCGGGTGAGTGCCGAGAAAACAGTTTCGTTTTCTTTTTGTTTGTTCGCCGGTTTGGGCGGAGCAAATACGTTTAGTCCGCGGGGAATAACTTTTACGTGAATATCTTTGCCTGTTTCGATGGGTTCGCCATCGACGTGCATCACGCCGGCATGCGATCGTTTAATCGTCAGGTTACTCGTGAGAAGCGTGGTCATCTTGCTGTTCTTGTCGATGTTTTTTGTGAACAACTGTAGGGTGGTTTGCGGAATCTCGAGCGCGTTGAGCGGCTTTAAGATAGACACGTTCATTTTGCCGTCTTCCATATCGGCTCCCGGTGCGATATAGGCTTCGTTGCCATATTGGGAGGCGTTTCCGCACGTGATAATGAATGCCCGTTCTTTCAATTCCCCGTCGTCGTAGGTGATCTCATATTCTTCAGACTTAAAATCCACCGCACCTTCCAATATGTTCCGAAAATATCCGAGAGGGCCCCGATTCTTTTCTTCGGCGAATTTACCGCTGATAAAAGCGTCGAATCCCACACCGCAGGTACAGAAAAAAATATGTTCGTTGGCCACGCCGTAATCGATAGTGCGGGTATGTCCCTTAAGAATGATCTCGATGGCTTTTTCGGAATCCAACGGAACACCCAATTCCCTTGCTAATCCGTTTCCCGAACCGAAAGGAATAATCCCCAAGGTCGTGTCGGAGTTTACAAGCGCTTTGGCCACTTCATTTACCGTGCCGTCACCGCCTGCGGTAAGCACAGAATCAAATGCATTCTCCATCGCTTCCCGGGCGATTTCGGTCGCATGATTGGGATAACCTGTAAGACGGAAGATAAGATCGAACTCTTTTTGATCGAAAGCAGCAGCCACTTCGTCGGGAATGTTCTTCTTCGATTCGGTTCCCGATACCGGATTAATGATAACGCAGACTTTTGTTTTTTTCATAAAGAAATTATTAATAGTATCATAACAGTCATCAGTTGATATAGTTCGCTTTTCGTGTTCTTTTTAATCATTGAGCATTCTCCGCAAATCCGGAGAACACCTGTTATGCCCAAGTGACATGCCGGCTTTGTCAAGTGGACTGCCGGCTTCGTCAAGTGAGCTGCTGGCCTGACCTAGTGTCGTACTGATTGTATCAAGTGAGCTGCTGGCCTGACCTAGTGTCGTCCTGGTTGCATCAAGTGGGCTGTTGGCCTGACCTAGTGTCGTACTGGTTGCATCAAGTGGCTTTCTGATCTGACAGAATGGCGTACTGGCTTTGTCAAGTGAACAACTGGCCTGACCAAGTGTCATGCTGGACTGACCCGGTGTCATACTGGTCTGACAAAACGTCGTTCTTGCATTGCCGGGTGGAATGCCGGCAGCGGCAAGTGTCCTGCTGAAGAGGAAGAGCGCCGGTTTGATGCCTCCTAAAGGATGGACTATTCCCGCTTCCCGATATGTCCGGTTGCACCTTTCAATTCTTTTCCTCCCTTGTGGGGAGTTGAACGGAGGGTGAACGATCGAGCAGAGGGGATCGATACCCGTTGCCTAGCGGATAATCTTTTTTTTATTTGTCCTGTAAGCCTTTGTTGCGTATTTTTGCACACAGAAATGGAAAAGGATACTCATATATTGGAACGGCCGGACAGTTTGATTTTCGATATGGACGGCACTCTTTGGGATAATGTCGATAATTATGTCGTTGCGTGGAATCGCGCCTTGAAGATACAAGGGCTTGATGTGCAGGTGACGCGTGAAGAACTATTGGGCTTGATGGGCAAGGAAGCGAAACAAATACTGGTTCGTTTAAGGCCGGATGCTTCGGAAGAGGCGCGTGATGCGTTGTTCGAGGAAGTGACGGTGCAGTACCATGCATTAGCGGCGACGATGCACCCCAACGTGTATGACGGCGTAGTGCAGGGATTGGAGAATTTAGCGCAAAAGTATAAACTTTTCCTGCTGAGTAACTGTGAAGAAGGCGGATTGCTCAAATTCATGCATTATACCGATACATCCCGTCTTTTTACCGATTACATGGAGCATGGGCAAAACCTCAAGCCGAAAGAGTTTAATATGAAGCTCCTGAAAGAGAGAAATCGTTTGCAAACTCCGGTATATATTGGCGATACGGATACCGACAGCCGGGCATCGTCGGTTGCCGGGTTGCCGTTTATCTATATGACGTACGGATTCGGTAAAACAGACCGATATGTCCTTGCGTTTGATTCATTTGCGAAAATGACCGATTATTTTATGACTCTATAACCCGTATCGTCCCATGCACGCAGGCTTTATTCTGCTTATTATAGTCCTTTATTTTGCGGTACTGATGTTGATATCGTATCTTACCGGCCGGAAAGGGTCGGACAACGATGCTTTTTTCCGCGCCAACCGCTCGTCGAAATGGTATGTCGTAGCCGTTGCCATGGTCGGCACCTCTATTTCGGGAGTGACCTTCGTATCGGTTCCCGGGATGGTTCGGGGCTTGGATATGACCTATATGCAAATGGTGTTGGGCTTCTTTTTCGGTTATCTCGTCATAGCGTATGTGCTGTTGCCGTTGTATTATCGGTTGAATCTGGTCAGTATTTATGGTTATCTGGGACAACGTTACGGCAGAAAGTCGTATAAGACCGGCGCATGGTTTTTCTTGATATCCAAGATCGGTGTGGCTGCCACACGACTTTATCTGGCCGTTTCCATCCTGCAATTTTTGGTGTTCGATGCATGGAATGTGCCTTTTTTTGTGACGACGTCCGTCATCATCTTTATTATATGGCTTTATAGTCATCGCAGTGGGATCAAAACGATTATCTGGACGGATTGGCTGCAAACGCTTTTCTTTTTTACGGCCTTGGTGTTGATTGTCTGGCATGTGGCTTCCGAATTGAAGTTGGATTTCGGAGGAATGGTCACGACCATTGCTCGTGATCCGCATTCCCGCATTTTTGTGTTCGATGATTGGGCCGGCACCCAGAACTTCTTTAAACAGTTTTTCAGCGGTGTGTTTATTACTATCGTGATGACAGGGCTCGACCAAGGGATGATGCAGAAAAACCTCACTATCAAAAGCCTCAAGGATGCCCGTAAGAATATGCTTTCGTACGGCTTTGCCTTTATTCCCGTGAACTTGCTATTTCTGAGTTTGGGTGTTCTTTTATTATTATATGCCGGGCAAAACCAAATCGTCTTGCCGGAAGTGTCGGACAATATCCTGCCGTATATTATCAGTGAATATTTAGGGTCGGGCGTCTTGGCTATTTTTATTATTGGAATTACCGCTACCGCTTTTGCCAGTGCCGATTCGGCTCTAACTGCCCTGACCACTTCTTTTTGTGTGGATATTATGGCGATGAGCGACAGTGGCGGAGATAAAACGTTGGAGAAGAAAAACGTCGCCATCCGCCATAAAGTGCATATCGCCATGAGTGTCGCTTTCGGATTGGTGATTGTCGGAATTTATGCGATTGGCTCCGACAGTATTCTTACGGCGTTGTATAAACTCGTGTCGTATACGTATGGACCGTTATTAGGCCTCTATTTCTGCGGACTTTATACGAAGCTACGGCCTGTGGATAAATGGGTGCCTTATGTGGCCGTTGCGTCGCCCATTCTTTGTTTCGTCATTGAAATAGGGATGAAGCAACTGTTTCAGTATACGGTCGGATATGAATTGCTGTTAATGAATGGAGGTTTTACGGCATTGGGACTGTGGTTGCTGTCGGGGAAGGGGCATAGCTTCGCCGATAACAGCGCCGCTGATAGTGCTTCGCTTCGCTCGCGATAATGGCTTACGCCGTAAGAGATTGATGTAGATTGAATGAGATTGATAAGTGAATGAATATGATCATTAAAAGTGCTGAGTTTGTAATAAGTAATACCGATTTCCATAAATGCCCCCAACACGGGAAGCCGGAGTATGCGTTTATCGGGCGTTCGAATGTCGGGAAGTCGTCGCTTATTAATATGTTGACGAACCGAAAAGGCTTGGCCCTGACGTCGGCCAAACCGGGGAAGACCGTTCTCATCAATCATTTTGTTGTGAATGACGAATGGTATCTGGTGGACCTTCCGGGATATGGATATGCCCGTAGAGGAAAAGAAAGCCGCGAGAAATTGCGGGAGATCATTGAGGGATATATCTTAGAGCGGGAAGCCATGACCTCGCTTTTTGTCCTCATCGACTCTCGGCATGAACCGCAAAAGATCGATTTGGAGTTTATTGAGTGGTTGGGCGAGCAGGGCATTCCCTTCTCGATTGTCTTTACAAAGGCAGATAAACTGGGAACCGGTCGGCTTCAAATGAATATCGATGCCTATAAAGAGACCTTGCATGAAACGTGGGAGGAATTGCCGCCTGTTTTCGTCACTTCTTCGGAGGAAGGAACGGGTCGGGAGGAAATACTCGATTATATCGAAGATATCAACCGTAGCTTGCAAAAAAGTAAAGGTTTCGCCCGATAGGCGGGAGTATCCGAATTACGGCTCATCCTTTCCCTTCACCTGGATTTCGGAAGAGAAACGAATCATCTTTCCTGAACCGCTTACACCTTCGCCGGTTACCGTGTAAGTGGTTGCGCTGTCGGCCGAGTAGAAGTCTACGGTTGCTTCGCCGTCTTCCGAAAAGCGGACATTTGGTTTCCAATAGATTGTTGTTCGCAGATCGGGAGCGGACGCGTTCTTTTGTTCCGGCGTTTCATAGACGGGAGAATAAAATTCAGCGGCTTGTTGATATCCTAAGGGAATGATCTGTTCGATATTCAGCGATTTCCTCGGTTTGGGTTCATATCCCATTTTGGTGGTAATGACAATCGCTCCGTTCGTGTTGGGAAAATATCCCGGCAGGAAAGAATTATCTTTTACGACGAACAGGTTATCAATGCTACTGACATCGATATCGTCCAAGCGGTCAAAAAAGTCTTCATAGGTAATATTATCGATAATAAAAGCGACGGGTGTTTGAGAGGTGGAGGTTGTTATTTTGTCACTTCTCACAACGATCCCCGGTTGCGTATATAAGAGCGATTTTAAGCTGCTTACGGCCATCTTCTCGATATCTTCCGCTGTGCGTAGGCCGGTAGCCGATAAAGCGGAATAATAAACGGATTCTTCGTATTTTCCCGGTTTATGCCCGGTGACCGTTATTTCTTCCAGATCGATGGTGCGGATACCATATTTTTGAATATATGCTTCATTCGCTTTCTCCAGATAAGCTTTTTCATTGTCCGTCGGTCCGTTGGCGAAATCAAGCCTTTCCGGTAGCCCTGCATACGCGCTTTCGGGAAAGCTTTCGCGTTCTACTTCAATGAGATTGTTCTTGTTCCCTTTCTTGCTCAATGATTGGATGGTAAAGGCCGTGCCTTCGGGAAATTCCACATTGAATGTAAACCGGCCCTTGTCATCGGTTTGGGTCATTTCCGTCGTGACTAAAGAATCCAAAGAGGCAAGCAAACTGATATGTCCTTCTTTTAAGGAGCGGAATAGGCCGTCTGCTTTTCCCGATATCTGCTGGGAGACCTCCGGTGCGAACGCATCGGGTGTCTGAATGTCGCCTCGTAACACAGCCGGGATGTCGTATCTTCGCCATCCTTGGGTCATCATCAGCGCATCCAACGCGTATTTATTCATTTTGTTTCCCCGGAAGTAAGAGGCCGGGGATTCGATATATCCTTTCAGGTCGGAAGATAAGAGCAACGTCGAAACGATATCGATTGTCGTATCGAGGGCTACCGTATGATTATCCGTCACCGAGACGGCGATACTTCCGGCCGAAAAAACAGAATCGGCATTCTCTGCATTCAGTTTGAGTAGTATATGGTCTCGGGTGGTGTAAGACGGTTTGGAGAGTGATGTGTGGATGGCCGGGAAATCCGTTTCGTTCAGGGTGAAGACCATCCGTTCGCTTATGATTTGCTTTCGCGCATCGAGCAGCAGAATGCTGATCACACCCGATGGAAAAAATGTGGCCGGAAAGGTATAGACTTCCGTCGCCGGATTCCAGGGAGCGTGATACAGTACTTGCCCTCTCTGATGAATGAGCAATGAAAAAGGTTCTTGTACTTTCGCTTCGGATTGCAGGGCAACGATGAGTTTCGCCCCTACGAAACGGGCGGAAAGGGCCTTTGCCCCAGGTTGTACCGCCGGTAGGGCGAATCGCTTATCGACCCCCTGTGTATTCCTGCAAACGGCGTAGTAGGTTTCGTTGGCGGCAGGGACAAAATTGAAAAATCCCATCCCTAAATGTAAACTTTCGAAAGCGACGATTTCTTCTCCCTTCGAATTATATAGGTTGCCCGAAATATCTTCTCCCAATCCCGAAGTGTTCAGTGATTTAAACGCCACCTGGCAGGTTTTGGCCGGCACCATATATCCGCCTTCGGGGAAGAACGCCACCTCGAAATCGTCCGCTGCATAGGGAAGGGTGTAATACCGGTTGTATTTACGGTTTTTATAGACAAGGCTTATCAGCATCGATCGGTTCTTTTCTTTTTCCGGCAACTGAAATTTCCATTGGAAATTCGTCTTTCCCGTAGGATTCACTGTCTTTACCGGTTTCCCTTTAAGTTTCCAGGAGACGATTTCGGGTGCCACGGTATCGCCCTTCTGCACATCTACGAAGCGGAACGATGCCTGTACATTGTTTTTTCCTACAACGAAAGAAGGAACGGTTCCCAATTGCAGGGAAAAAGGATTGAGTATCCGTACCGTTTTCCGGAAGAAATAGTCCTCCCCCTGATTCCGCATATATTTCGTGTAAGCCCTCAGCGTGTAGGCGCCTTCGGGCAAATCGTCCGCAAGATTGAGATAACCGTGATACGAACCGGTGCTGTCGGGGCGTATTTTGACCCGTTTTACCACATCGTCCGCCGGGTTAATGATTTCTACATACACATAGCGGCTTATATATACCGGTTTGTGATCGGCGGCATTCACCAAATGCGCCCGAAACCGGATTTGTTCCCCGGAAAGATAATCCGATTTATCGGTTTGCAGATATATTTTTTCCTGGGGAAAAACGTAAAGTTGCTCCATAAAGCGCACGCTCACAGAATCGGCTTCTTCCGTACTTTCCTGAGCTATTGCTGCGGCGCCTGTAAAGAAGAGGCACAAGCAAAAAAATAAAAGTACTTTTTTCATGATTGCTTACATTAAAAAAACAATGAATAGTCTGCTTTTGATTCCTTTAATGATATGCGAAGGTCCCTATTATTTTATTATCGGGAATGTTGTGGCCATACGAGTTTGTCGATATCGACACCCAAGGATGCCGCTTTTTGCAGATAAGTTTCTTTTATATCTTCGGGAATAACGGTTTGGCGCGAAAGGATCCACAAGTATTCGGGAGATCGACCGATGATTAAGGCATACTGGTAGTTCTCATCGAGCGCAACTACGTTGTAGCCCCCGTAGAAGGGCCCGAAAAAAGAGACCTTCAGAGCGGCCACATCGGGCGATTTTCTGAATTTGGCTTTTCCTTCGGCACGTGACCATTGTTTCTTTATGGAGTGATAACCGCGATTGATGACTTTAATGCTTCCGTCGGCATTCATGGAATACTCGGCGGAAGTTTTAATCATATCCTTTTCAAATCGGACGTCCGTGCGTGCTATTTCGTACCATTTGCCAAGGTATTTGTCGGGATTAAATGGGGAAATGGGGACGGCACCTTGAGGGGCATATGTACGGGAGTTCATCCAAATCAGCGTTCCCGCGACCAATGTCCCTGCTGCTATAAGGGCTATTTGTTTTTTATTCATGAGATTTTCATTCTTCTTTCACCTCTACCGAAGGAGTATCGGTTATTTCCGGGCTCTTATCTTCTCCTTTTAAATAAGACGGAAGGCTTAGTCCGGCCTGATTGAACAATTCCTCCAGCGGAGGTACCGACTTCATGAGGTTGGAGATGAAATTCGACGTTGAGTTCCCGCCGTTCGGATTGGCGCCGCTGTCCCACACCGTAATTTTATCGATCTTCAGATTTTTGATCGCTTCTACTTGTTTGCCGACCAGTTCCGGTAATTTATCCGTTATTAAAAGTAAGGCCGCCAATTGAGGATCGTTATTCGCCGCTTTTACCAATTGGTCGTAACCGGTAGCTTGTTTGGTAAGAATCTCCAATGTACCGCGAGCTTCCGCATCCATTTTAGCGAAGATCGCATCGGCTTCTCCTTTGGCCAAACGGCGGATGCGTTCGGCATCGGCTTCCGCGTCGATAATAGCTTTTTCCTTATCTATTTGTGCCGGAACGACCACATTCGCATTTTGAGTTGCTTTCTCACGATCGGCGCGTGCCACTTCTGCATCTCGTTCCGATTGATAGGCTTCTTCCAACGCTTTCGCAGCCTGCACTTTTTCGGCTGCGACCGCCTTACGGCCAGCTTCCGCTTCTTTTTCACGGCGTGTGGCATCCGAATTGGCAATGGCTATCTTGGCATTGTTTTCGCCCTCCACTGCCAGCGCATTGGCTTGCGAAGTGCGGATGCGCGTGTCGCGCACAGTCTCGGCTATGCGGATGTCTTTGTCTCTGTCGGCCTCGGCCTTGCCGATTTCGCCGTACCTGTTTTGTTCGGCAACGCTCTTCTTGGCTTCGTTGATGGCTTTTGCCGCCGCTTCTTTTCCCAGTGCTTCGATGTAGCCCGATTCGTCTCGGATATCGGTAACATTCACGTTGATTAACTTCAATCCTATCTTCCGTAATTCTGCTTCCACATTGGCGCTTACGTTGGCAAGGAACTTATCGCGATCGGCATTGATCTCTTCAATATCCATTGTGGCAATCACCAGACGTAATTGTCCGAAAAGGATATCGGTAGCGATATTTTGAATGCTGGCGGTATTTTGTCCCAATAATCGTTCCGCCGCATTCGTCATGCTTTCGGGATCGGTGGAAATACCGACGGTGAAACGGCAGGGAACGTCCACCCGTATGTTTTGTTTACTCAAGGCATTCGTCAGATTGCATTCAATCGATATGGGAGTCAAATCGAGGAAAGCATAACTTTGGAAGACCGGCCATATAAACGCCGCTCCACCATGGATGCAACGTGCCGAACTCGTGCCTCCTTCGGAATTTTTTCCTGTTTTCCCGTAGACGACGAGTATCTTGTCGGACGGACAACGTTTATAACGAGATAATATGGCAGCGAATGTAACAATAAGTACCACTGCAAAGATGACAATAATCAGAGGTGAATACATTTTGTATAGAGTTATGAATTATGAGTTATGAATTATGAATTATGAGTTATCAATTATCAGTAGGTTCCACTAAAAGAATATTCGAGGAAAGGACATCCATTACGCGGATTGGCGCCCCATTGGATAGCGTGGGGCCGTCGGTTTGCGCGCTATATTCGCGTACGGCGCCTTGTACGGTAATCTGTACTAATCCCAAACCCTTTCGTTCTCCCGGAATGGTAAGGTAAACGTTCCCTTTGCAGCCGATCGTCTTCGAAATGGTTATGGTTCCGGACTGTTGAAACGAGTTCAGCCATACGAAAAGAAGCATAACTGCTATGACCAATAATATCCCGACGATAACCGCTAAAACGATCGTTCCGGCCGTAGAAAGCCCCGAAGACTCCAATCCGATAACCGTCCAACTGAATCCCAAGAGGAAATTAATCAGATTTCGGAAAGTGAATAATTGAAAAGGCGTATCTATATCGCTTGAAGTATCAACGTCTAGATCACCTGAAAAATCGGCTCCGGAGTCCATTCCGATAAACGTTAAGATTGCCTGAATAATAAATATGGCCGATGAAAAAATAGCGATGCTCCATATTATTTTCATGAAAGAATCCAGCATTAACCACCACTCTTGCATATCGTATTAAGTTATAAAATGAATACTAATCAATTAATAATTAACAATAAAATGATATCTGCAAAAGTAGTGAAATATTTTGGATTACGGCTGCATTTTATTTAAATATATTAGAATCTGTTTTGAATTTTTTTAAGCGGCGTTTTTTAGTCATTTTTTGATGGATTTGGGCTTTCGTTTCACCTCAAATAGCGGGCTACTTGAAAGAAAGGAAAGTTTAAAGGCGCAAAAATAGGCTACGTTTGCAAAACCGGATATTTAAAGTGAAAGTTTTTTTATACCTTTGTATCCAAAATGTATAAAATGAATATCAACTGAAAGATTATGAGACAATCCGTTTTGTTTTTCATTTTTTTTGCCATTTCCTATATAGGCGGTGGAGTGGGAATGCTTCCCTTATATGGTCATTCATATCAGGGCGCGACAAACTTGTCTGACAGTTTGGATCTTTTTAGAGATATCACCGATATCCGGAACCAGGTCAAACGATCTGTTAATCAGGATACCCCCGATCCCCCTACGGTTGTTCCGCAAGCCATTTTCCAACCGATAGATACGAATCGCTTCGAGGTGCAAAAGACAAAGACGAGGCCGGTTATCTATCTTCCCCCTGTCAATCCGTTAGATTCCATCTATTCGCGTAAACCCAACGGAACGTTACTCTTGCCTCCGGTATTGTATAACTCCGAATCGATGCGCGGACTCACCTTCCGAGATACGCTCTTTTATGATCCGTTGTTCTTGCCGATGATATTTACCGGCGAAATGTTGCCGCGGGATTTATCGTTTTATCCGCCTAAAGATACCGCCTCCCTCGGATTTCTTATTCCTCAGGAAAAAACGTTTGCGCCCCAATTACGACACCTTGATTTTGTGAAAAGTGTCAGACGGCAATATTATATCGATCATCCCGACCAGATGAAGTATTCAGTGGCTTATTTCGATTCGATCCCGCCGATAATAAGGGATGCGGAAGTGAAGGAGTCTTTCAATCCCTTGCGGGAACTAATTAAACCTCAGTCCACTTTTTCGTTGGATGCTCCGAATATAGAGGGCGTACAGATCGGTCGTAAGTATTGGGTTTTTTCGGGTGATCACTCGTTGCAGTTCTCCCAGTATTTCTTTTCGGAAAACTGGTATAAGGGCGGAACGAATTATGTCAATATCTTCAATAAACATATTTTGAAGGCTGATTATGCTAAAGATAAAGTTAAATTCAATAATTCCCTTGAATGGCGGTTGTCGCTTTCCACCGCTCCCGACGACACCTTGCGAAATTATCGGATAGGCGATGACATGATTCGCTATTATGGGAACTTAGGTATCGATGCATTTTTGAAAAAATGGTCTTATTCGATGAATACGGAAATCAAATCGCAGTTGTTTAATAACTATCCGGTAAATAAGAATGATTTGATTTCGGCATTATTAGCTCCTTTATATGTAAATGCCGGTATCGGTATGAGATACGAACTGAATAAATCGTTCCAGTCGGTAAGGCATCGTCAGTTGAATTTGACCATTGACCTTGCTCCTATATCCGTCAATTACAAGTTAATTGCGAATGACAAGGTCGATATTGCCCGATATGGTATCCCCGAAGGAAAAAACTCTTTGCTTGAACTCGGTTCTACCATTACTTCCAATTTCAAGTTCAAATACAATCAATATATTACCTGGACTTCGCGATTCAAGTATTTCACCAGTTATGAAAATGTGTTGGCTGAATTTGAGAATACGCTCGATATGAAGTTGAGTAATTATTTCTCTACCTCCGTTTATCTCTATCTTCGTTTTGACGATGGAGTGCCTCCCAACGAGAAGTATAAATATTTGCAGGTCAACCAGAGCTTAACGTTCGGGTTGAACTACAAATGGTAATCACGAAAACGAACCGAATTGTGTCGTGGGACTGAAGTGGAATCCGTTCAGGAATCCGCGGATGTCCATGCGCTTTCTTCCCGATAATTGCACGTCCGTAACGCTCATGTACCCATCGGCGGCGGCTATATGCAAATAGGTTTTATGATCGGTGTCTATCGTTCCCGGGATGCCGGGAGAGTCCTTTTCGATGATGTCGGCTGCAAATATTTTCAGTGTGTGTGTGTCGCCGTCGGCGTCTTGCCACTCCGTGTAAGCGGCAGGGTAGGGCGATAGCCCTCGGATGAAATTGCGGACAACTTCTACCGGCTTGTTCCAATCGATCAGGCAATCCTCTTTAAAGATCTTAGGCGCCGGTTTCAACTCCGGCGTATCCCCGACCAAACGGTTTTGAGGAATAGGCGTAACGTTATCGTCGAGGATGGCATCGACGGTTTTCAGTACCAAGTGGGCGCCCATCACCATTAAGCGGTCATGAAGCGTTTCGGCCGTATCGTTTGTTTCGATGGGCGTACGGTCTTGAAAAATGATCTTTCCCGTATCGATTTCGTGCGTGAGGAAAAAGGTCGTCACACCGGTTTCCTTCTCACCGTTGATGATAGCCCAGTTGATGGGTGCGGCGCCCCGGTATTGAGGTAATAGAGACGAATGGAGATTAAAAGTCCCTTTCGAGGGCATATTCCAAACCACTTCGGGAAGCATCCGGAAAGCCACCACGATTTGCAAATCGGCTTCGAGGCGTTTCAGTTCGTTGAGAAAGACCTCATTCTTTAGTTTGTCGGGTTGAAGAATGTGCAATCCTTTTGACAGAGCATATTCTTTTACCGCCGAAGGGCGCAGTTTATAGCCCCGCCCTGCCGGTTTGTCGGGCATCGTGATAACGCCGACCACATTATAGCCGTGTTCAATCAATGCTTTCAATGAGGGAACCGCAAATTCCGGCGTTCCCATAAATACAATACGTAAATCTTTTTTTTCCATCCTGATTTCTCCTTATCATTTTTCTCTACTCGCCATTCACTACTTACTACTCACCGTTCATTTACTCATCCGATTCGGAATAATTCTTCAGCAACACCTCCCGGTAAGCATTAAACACCGACGATTGCGACAGGATACCCTGATAAAGCCCCGAGTCGTCGACGACAGGCAGGTTCCAGGCTTTGGTATCTTCGAAGGTATTCATTACCTGTTCCATCGTGGAATGAATATTGATTTTCGCCGGCGCTCCCACCATGAACCGTTCGACGTGAAACCGGTCGTAAAGCTCCGGCCGGAACATGATGTTGCGGATGTCGTTTACCAATACCAATCCCAGCAATACACCCTGATGATCGGTTACCGGAAAGATGCTCCTGCTGCTTTTGGATAACACCTTAACCATATCGCCGAGGGTCATTTCGGGCGTCACGACCGGAATATCGGTTTCCAGCAGGTCTTTTATCTTAAGAAACGTAAGTACCGCTTTATCTTTGTGGTGCGTAATCAATTCACCCCGTTTCGCCAGCCGCATGGCATAAATACTATGCTTCTCAAATAAGAGAATCGTTGCATAGGCACAGCTCGACACGATCATCAGCGGTAGAAACAGGGCATATCCTCCCGTCAGTTCAGCGATTAAGAACGTCCCGGTCAACGGTGCATGCATTACCCCCGCCATGAGGCCAGCCATGCCCATTAATGCAAAATTTTCCTGCGGAAGAAATGTAGAATATCCCAGCGTATTCAGCGAGTACGAAAAAATAAAACCGGCCAGACATCCCATCAACAAAGTCGGTGCGAATACGCCCCCCGTTCCGCCTCCTCCGTTCGTAGCGCTGGTCGCAAACGCCTTGAAGAGCAATACGAGGGCTAAGAACATAATGATCCCCCAAGGGCCTTGAATATCATAGAAGATACTTCCGTTCAATAATTTGTTGTAATGCTCATCCCCTGCCAAAAGAATATTTATCGAGTCATATCCTTCACCGAATAACGGAGGAAAAAGAAAGATGAGCAAGCTGAGCGTCACACCTCCCAACAGAAAGCGTTTCCATTGGGGCAAGGCTTTGTAGACGTCTTCAATCCAACTCATCGCACGGATAACATACCACGAGATCAGTCCGCAAAAAATGCCTAACAAGATGACGTAGGGGATACGATTGAGGGTGAAAGGCTCTACTTGTGAAAAAGCAAAGAGGGCATCGGGACTTGTGAGAATATAAGAAACCGTGGTTGCCGTAACTGCCGTAACCAATAACGGAAGGATTGACGAGAGGGTCAAATCGAGTAGCAGTACTTCGATGACGAACAAAATACCTGCGATAGGCGCTTTAAAGATTCCGGCAATGGCGCCGGTTGCGCCGCATCCTACCAAAATCATCAAATTACGCTGGTCGAGTTTGAAAAAACGTCCCAAGTTCGATCCGATGGCCGATCCCGTCAATACAATCGGAGATTCCGCCCCCACCGAACCTCCGAAGCCGATCGTTATAGAACTGGCGATCATCGAAGTGTACATGTTATGTGGTTTGATGCGGCTTTTGCGTTGCGATATGGCAAATAAGATTTTGGTTACCCCATGACTGATATCGTCTTTTACCACAAATTTTACATACAATCCGGCGATAAGGATGCCGAGTACCGGGTAGAGAAGATATAAATAGTTGGCTCCGGTTTGAACGAAACTTTCCGTCAGCATCGATTGAATGAAATGAATCGCTTCTTTCAGTATAAACGATGCCAATGCCGTAAAAATACCTACCAGAAAACAGATAAATAGCAAAAAGGGGCGCTCTTTTATATGGGAAGTACGCCACAACAGAAAATTATCATAAGCTTTTTTTAGTTGCACAAATTCCACAATTCAATAATTCAATGATTTCAGGATTCGACAGTCCCCTTGTCCCCTTGTCTCCCCATCCGGTCGCCATTACTTGCGGATCACTTCGATGGAACCGTTGGCCCCTAACCGTATAATACCCGAAGGCGCCGCAGGGGTGTTGTCGTGCTGCCGGTACGAAACCACGTAATCGACCGCATCGATAATTTCCTTTTCGATATCGGCAAACCGTTTCGGAGAGGCGTGTCCGCTTATATTGGCCGACGTGGAAACGATGGGCCTGCGGAATTGTCTGCACAAAGCACTCGAAAAAACTTCGCCGGTAATGCGGATGCCGATCGATCCGTCTGTGGCAATCAAATTTTGCGCCAGATTTTGCGCCTTTTCGTAGATGATGGTCAGCGGCTTGTCGGTGAGATCGATCAAGTCCATCGCAATGTCGGGTACCTCTTGCACATACTGGTAGAGTTTCGCCGGGTTATCGAGCAATACGAGCATGGCTTTATGATCTTGCCGTTGCTTGATGTCATAAACCCGTTTTACCGCTTCCTCGTTCGTTGCATCACAGCCTATTCCCCAGATCGTGTCGGTGGGATATAAGATGACGCCTCCTTTTTTCAATACTTCACACGCTTTTTGAATATCTTCGTTCATTTTATCCGTAGGTTTTGTGATTGATTTTTTGAAAGAGTGTTGCGTCTTCGTAAAAATCGCCCGAAGATAACCATTTTTGTAATGTGCCGGAAAGGATATAACCGGATTTTTTAAACAGGTTGATACTTCTGGTGTTTTGTACGGGGACGACGGCATACAGTTGATTCAGTTTCAGGAACCCGAAACAATACGCTTCGAGTAGCTCCAGTATCTGCGAAGCATACCCCTGACGGTGGTAATTTTCATCGACAAGGATGCCCACGCCGGCACGCAGGTGGAACGGATCGAAGTCGTATAAATCGATACTCCCAATCGTTGCGTGGGTACTTTTCAACTCGACCATTAAGCGTAGTTGCTTGTCCTGATAAATATCCTGTTTCGATTGGATAAGATATTGCTTAAGCGCGAAGCGGGAAAACGGGACTATCGAGGACCCGTATTGCCACCATTCCGTATTATTCTCCCATTTGTAAAGAATGTCGAGATCTTCCGGTTCGGGAGCGCGCAGTCGTATATGATCATTTTCAAGCATCTTCATGGGCCTCTTTTTCGGTATCGGTTAAAGCAATCAGTTCGGCATCGGAAGGTTTGCAAAAGAAGTATATAATCAGTAATACAATCGTAAGCCACAAAAAATTATGGTTGCGGGAACACGAGAATAAAACGATATTCGCCACCGTAACAATGCCTACACTATACAAACGGATAAAATAGGCGCGGGCATATTCTTTCTCGGGCGGACGGTTGATGGAGCCTTTCGAAACTTTTTTCAATCTTTCGGAAAAAGTCTTCAATGCCACAGGAATAGCGATGATCGTAACGAGGATGGCATAGCGTTCCGCGGTTACGGTTATGAATTCGGCATAGCGGCTCAAATCGATAACGCGGAATAATACCAGCGCCAAGAGGGTGGCGATTACAGTCACGTGTATATAATAATGTGTCGACAGGCTTTTAATGGTTCCTGTATTTCTGGCTTTCTCCATTTACTTTGATATTAATTTATACGATTCATTGAAAGGCGTCCGGTTCAGAATAGACCGTCCGAGCGTTATTTCATCGGCATATTCAATTTCATCGCCGATAGATACCCCTCGGGCAATAATGCTGACGTTGGCCGCATACGGTTGTAGTTTACGGTAGATGTAAAAGTTGGTGGTATCGCCCTCCATCGTGGCGCTTAAAGCCAGAATCACTTCCTGTACGCCGTCATTCTTTACCCGCTCCTCCAAACTTGCAATCTCCAGATCGGAAGGCCCTATGCCGTCGATAGGGGAGATAATTCCCCCCAATACATGGTACAAGCCTTTGAATTGTCCGGTTCTTTCGATAGCCATCACTTCCTGAATGCTTTCCACCACACAGATCATCGAACGGTCGCGTTGCGGATTGGCGCAAATATCGCAAATATCCTTATCGCATATGTTATGGCAACAAGAACAATAATGGATGTCGTGCCTGAGTTTTACGATCGTTTGTGCGAAATTATCGACCATTTCCTTGTCTTGGCGCAAAAGATGCAAGACGAGGCGTAATGCGGTTTTCCTGCCGATTCCGGGAAGTTTGGCAAATTCATTCACCGCATTTTCAAGTAAAATAGATGGATACTGATGATTCATTCGAGGAAAATATGATTACCCAACAAAGATACAACGATTCACCGGATCGGACAAATTTCAGGTGTCGAAAGAATTTGAAGATTATTTTGTCTATAATTTCAAAGGAAAGGCTAAAAATTAGTAATAAATTTGTAGCTTTGCAGTGGAAAATGAAACATATTTTTTAAATATTTTTGGTTATGAAGAAGTACAATTTTAGTGCCGGTCCTTCTATTCTGCCGCGAGTGACGATGGAAAAAACAGCAGAGGCCATCATGGATTTTAATGGTATAGGCCTTTCGATTATGGAAATCAGCCATCGTTCGAAAGACTTTCAGGTTGTTATAGACGAAGCTGTTGCTTTGTTTAAAGAACTTTTGGATATTCCGGAAGGCTACAGCATATTATTTTTGGGAGGAGGAGCCAGCCTGCAATTTTGTATGGTTCCGTACAATCTGCTTGAGAAAAAAGCCGCTTATCTCAATACGGGGACGTGGGCCAACAAAGCCTTGAAAGAAGCTAAGTTGTTTGGTGAAGCAGTGGAAGTGGCTTCGTCAAAAGAGGCCAATTACAGCTATATCCCGAAGGATTATGTGGTTCCCGCCGATGCCGATTATTTTCACATAACGACGAACAATACGATTTTCGGAACGGAATTGCATACCGATATCGATAGTCCCGTGCCATTGGTAGCCGATATGTCGTCGGATATTTTTTCCCGTCCGCTCGATGTGTCGAAATATGCTCTTATTTATGGAGGAGCTCAGAAAAACCTTGCTCCGGCCGGTGTGACTTTTGTCATTGTGAAAGAGGATGTGTTGGGAAAAGTGTCCCGTCCGATTCCTTCGATGCTCGATTACCGTATTCATATCAAAAACGGCTCGATGTTCAATACCCCTCCGGTGGTTCCTATTTTTGCCGCTTTGCAGACCTTGCGTTGGTTGAAAGAATTGGGAGGTGTGAAAGCGATTGAAAAAATCAATATCGATAAAGCTGCCCGGTTGTATGATGAAATCGACCGCAACCGGTTGTTTAAAGGCCCGGCTGCAGAAGAAGACCGTTCGTTCATGAATGTGTGTTTCGTGATGGAAGATGAATATAAAGAATTAGAGCCGGAGTTTTTGGATTTTGCCGTTAAACGGGGCATGTCGGGTATTAAAGGGCATCGTTCCGTAGGAGGCTTCAGGGCATCTATCTACAATGCCATGCCCGTGGAAGGTGTACAAGCATTGATCGATTGCATGCAGGATTTCGAAAAACAAAAGTAATTTACGATATAACACGAAATAATGAAGGTCCTTTTAGCAACAGAGAAACCTTTTGCCCCACAAGCAGTAAAAGAAATTAAAGGAATTATAGAAACAGCAGGTTATACGTTTGCCGTAATAGAAAAATATACGCATAAATCCGAATTAATAAAGGCTTTGGAAGATGTCGAAGCCCTCATTATCCGGAGTGATAAGATTGACAAGGAGGTTATCGACCATGCACCGCAGTTGAAAGTGATTGTGCGCGCCGGTGCCGGGTACGACAATGTTGACTTGAACGCCGCCACTCAGCGCGATATTTGTGTGATGAATACGCCCGGGCAGAATGCCAATGCGGTCGCGGAATTAGTCCTCGGACTTATTATATTCATGCAGCGTAATCAGTTCGACGGAACATCGGGGCATGAACTCAAAAGGAAGCGGCTTGGACTGTATGCCTTTGGGAATGTCGCCAAAATGGTGGCAAAAATTGCCCGCGGGTTCGAGATGAGTGTCCAGACCTACTCACCCTCGTTGACGCATGACGATCTCCGGAAAGAAGGAGAGTATGGTGTTTTATCGGTCTATAGCGTGGAAGAGTTGTTCGAAACATCGGATATCCTTTCTTTGCACATGCCGCTTTTGAAGGAAACACGTGAGTGCGTGAATTATGCGTTATTGTCTCGTTTGCCGGAAGAAGCCCTTTTAGTGAATACGGCGAGGAAAGAAGTGATTAAAGAGGCAGATTTGATCCGTATTATGGACGAACGTCCCGGTTTCCGGTTCATTACCGACATTCAGCCCGATAATCATGCGTTGTTTAAGGAAAAATTCGGCAACCGGTATTTTTCCACGCCCAAGAAGTCGGGCGCTCAAACGTTTGAAGCCAATATCAATGCGGGGCTTGCGGCAGCCAAACAAATCGTGGACTTCTTTCATACCGGCACTACGCGTTTTCGGGTAAATTAATCTTTACCCTTTCTTCGAAAATGCACGAAACTAAGAAACTGTTTAAATTTCTTTCGCGATTCAAAAAGAATTATTTTTTAGCAGTGTTCTTTCTCGTTTTGGCGATAATAGCGGG
>ENA-UOOK01001339-UOOK01001339.1-fermentation-metagenome-genome-assembly--contig:-NODE-1339-length-32333-cov-11.920813_pt1 | contig 32333 bp, 32 predicted proteins | sample MGYA00245777_ERZ724023 | MGnify/ENA primary metagenome ERZ724023 (study PRJEB28704, sample SAMN03018312) | fermentation metagenome | biome: anthropogenic terrestrial biome; feature: soil...
GGGTATTCTTCGTATTTACAGTATTGGGAGTATTTATACTGAGAAAGAAATATGAGAGAAATGATAATTTGTATCATGTACCATTGTACCCAATAATACCTATAATAGGAGCTCTTGGTGGAGGTTATCTTTTGATATCGACATTCCTTGAAGATTCCATAACAGCAATCATATCAGTTGCTGTTGCAGCTATAGGATTCCCAATGTACTTCTATTGTAAAAAGAAATATGCCAATGAAGACGACAATAAATAAGATTTAAGGATTATAGTAAAACTAAATTAAAGGGTCTTCCTAATTAAGGAGACCCTTTAAACTATGTTTTGTGTGAGATTATAGAAATTTTCATAGATGAATTTAAAGAAGGAGATGCAATTGATGCACAATTTGAAAGACACAAGACCTGTATACTTGGAAATTAATTTGGACAATTTGATCAGTAACTATAATGAAATAAGAAAAATAGTTAATCCAAATACCAAGATTATGCCTGTAATCAAAGCTAATGCATATGGACATGGTTCTATTGAATTAGCAAAGCTCTACGAGCAAATAGGTGCTGATAGACTTGCAGTGTCAATAATCACTGAGGCAGTAGAACTTAGAAAAGCAGGTATTAAATTACCTATACAGTTACTTAGCTATACGCCAGAATGGCAACTTGAATTAGTAGTAAATAATGATATTATTCAAGGAATTTATAGCTATAAAGATGCAAAACTATTATCAGATGTTGCAAAGGCAAAAGGAAAAATTGCTAAAATCCATATAAAGATAGATAGTGGTATGGGCAGAATAGGATTCTTACCTAATGAGGATTCAATTGCAGAAATAGTAAAAATAAGTGAGTTACCTAATATTGAAATAGAAGGCATGTTTACACATTTTGCAAAAGCTGATGAAAAAGATAAGACATTTACTAGAATTCAATATGAAAGATTTAAATGGGTATCCGATAAATTAGAAGAAAAAGATATCAATTTAAAGATAAAACATGTTTCCAATTCAGCTTCTATAATTGATTTACCAGAATATAATCTAGATTTGGTAAGACCAGGAATTATATTATATGGATTTTATCCATCAGAAGATGTTAAAAAAGATAAAATTAATTTAAAACAAGCGATGACATTAAAGGCTAAGATTTCAAATATTAAAACTGTTCCAAAGGCAACTGGTATAAGCTATGGGCATATTTATTCTACTGATAAAGAATCTTTAATAGCAACTATTCCAATTGGGTATGCGGATGGATATACTAGAATGCTAACAGGTAAAGGATATGTATGCATAAAAGATAGAAGGGTACCAATTGTTGGCAGAATATGCATGGATCAAATGATGATTGATGTTACTGATATAGATGATTTGAATATTGGTGATGAAGTAGTATTATTTGGATATGATAATGATAATTATCCAAGAGTTGATGATTTGGCATCATTGTTGGGCACGATTAACTATGAATTTATCTGTATGATGGGCAGAAGAATTCCTAGGGTTTACATTAAAGACCATCAAATCGTTGAAATTAAAGATTATTTAATAGACTAAAACAATTAATCTCAATTTGACCTAAAAACCCCTCTATGAGGGGTTTTTCTGTCTTCTATTATCATTTTAATACCAACTCCACAGGGCAGTGATCTGAGCCCATCACATCGCATAGTATATCAACTGACTTTATCTTATCATTCAAACTCTCTGATACTAAGAAATAATCTATACGCCAACCTGCATTTCTATCCCTAGCCTTTCTAAGATATGACCACCAGGTATAAGCTCCTTCTTTATCAGGGTAGAAATACCTATAAGTATCTATAAATCCAGCATTTAATAGCTCTGTCATTTTGGCTCTTTCCTCATCACTAAAGCCTGCATTTTTTCTGTTGGTTTTAGGGTTCTTTAAATCTATCTCCTGATGAGCGACATTTAAATCTCCACATACAATTACAGGTTTATGGAGTTCAATTGTCTTTAAGTAACTTCTGAAATCATCCTCCCATTGCATCCTATAGGGAAGTCTTGCAAGCTCAGGCTGTGAATTAGGTGTATATACATTAACTAGATAAAAGTCATCATATTCCAAGGTAATTATCCTACCTTCTTTATCATGATGGTCTATACCAATTCCATAATTAACTTCAATAGGCTTAATTTTAGTAAAAACAGCAGTACCAGAATAACCTTTTTTCTCTGCATCATTCCAATATTGATAATAATTATCCAGCTCTATTTCAACCTGTCCTAGCTGACATTTTGTCTCCTGTAAGCAAAAAATATCAGCATCAATCTCTTTAAAATCATCCATAAAGTTCTTCTTTAGGATAGCTCTGATTCCATTTACATTCCATGATATTAGTTTCAAATCTACTCCCCCTTATCGTATTCGTCTAAAAATAAATGTTTTTTACCGTCCACTTCCCATCCTAATATCGCTTCCATATTCACATTTTGTGCCGCTCTAAATATTGACATATCTACATTCTTAAAGTCTTTTTTTAGATTTTCTATTAAATCCTTTATCTCGTATCTCTTATTTCCAATCCTCTTGGCAGCGACCATACATGCACAGTTCAATGGCCATATTCCACTGTTTTGAATAAATCTTTGAATATATTGCTCCTCTATGAGATAAAGTGGGCGTATTAACTCCATATTCTCAAAGTTCTTTGCTTTTAGCTTAGGCATCATGGTCTTAAAGCTTCCTGCACATAATAAATTCAACATAGTTGTTTCAATGACATCATTAAAATGATGCCCTAAAGAAAGCTTATTGCATCCAAGCTCTTTTGCCTTACCGTATAAGGCGCCTCTTCTCATTCTTGCACACATATAACATGGGTAATCCCCTGCAATCCTATCTGCCACTTTAAATATATCCGCATCATATATTGTAACAGGTATATCAAGGTAATCGCAATTGTCTTCCAACAGCTTTCTTATGTCAGGATGATAGCCTGGGTCCATGGCTATATATTCAACATCAAAGTTTTGATTACCATTCTTATGAAGCTCTTGAAATAGCTTAGCCATCAAGAGACTGTCCTTTCCACCGGAAATAGCTACAGCTATTTTATCTCCATCCTGAATAAGCTCATATTCCTTTATAGCCTTTATGAACTTGCTCCATATATTTTTTCTATAGGTTTTAATGATACTTCTTTCTATATCCCTTAAAGCTTTCCTATCGTTAAAGGGTACTAAAACTTCGCACCCTCCTCCTGCAATATTTAATTTATCGTTATCCAAAGCAAACCACTCCATTTAAAACTAATATAATTAGTTTATACTAAATATATGACTATTACAAGGCTTTAACCGTGGACTAATTGCAATTATTAATGGTATAATATTCTTATCAATTAGAACTTATTGCCTAGTAGGTTAAAGTAATATATAATTTAAATTTGTATGATTATGATAATCAAAATATTAGTTTAAATAGAAGGGGATTTTTTAATGAAACTTGGAATAGTAGGCCTACCAAATGTAGGTAAAAGTACGTTATTTAATGCTATTACTCAAGCAGGTGCAGAATCAGCTAACTATCCATTCTGTACTATAGAGCCAAATGTAGGGGTAGTTGCAGTACCAGATGAAAGAATTGAAGAACTGGCTAAAATCTATAACTCAAAGAAGGTAGTACCAACTTCAATAGAATTCTATGACATAGCGGGACTAGTGAAAGGCGCGAGTAAAGGCGAAGGCTTGGGAAACAAGTTCTTAGCACATATTCGTGAGGTTGAGGCCATTGTACATGTTGTAAGATGCTTTGAAAACTCTGATGTTATACACGTTGAAGGAAGCATAGATCCTTTAAGAGATATTGAAACTATCAATATTGAGCTTATGTTGTCTGATATGGAGTTATTGGAAAGAAGGCTTCAAAGAACTCAAAAAGCAGCTAAAGGAGATAAATCTTTGAACATCGAGGTTGATCTGATTGAAAGAGCCCTAAAGGTTCTTGAAAAAGGAAAATCAATTAGAACTCTTGATTTAACAGAAGATGAAAATAATATTATGAAATCTTTAAACTTGCTTAGTTCAAAGCCTATTATTTATGTAGCAAACGTATCAGAGGATGATGTAGTAGACGAGGATTCCAATTTATATGTACAAAAAGTTAAGGAATTTGCTGCTACAGAAGATGCAGAAGTAATCGTTGTAAGTGCAGAGATAGAAGAAGAGATATCTCAATTAGCTCCAGAAGAAAGAAAAGAATTTCTTTCCGACTTAGGTTTATCTGAATCAGGTCTTGATAAGCTTATAAAAGCAAGCTACCATCTTCTTGGACTAATAAGCTTCTTAACAGCTGGAGAACCTGAAACTAGAGCTTGGACTATAAAAAAAGGTACATTAGCTCCACAGGCAGCAGGAAAAATCCACACCGATATTGAAAGAGGCTTTATCAGAGCTGAGGTTATCGCATATGATGATTTAATGGCTATTGGTGGTAATTTAGCAACTGCAAAAGATAAGGGACTTTTAAGAATTGAAGGTAAGGAATATGAAATGAAAGATGGAGATGTAGTTCATTTTAGATTTAACGTATAAATTCGAAACCGAGTGGATGTTCACTCGGTTTTATTTTGCTGATTTCAATACTTGTAGTTTTATTTCTTGATTTTCAACTCTGTCCGTTAACTTATCTAATTTGCCATTTATTTCAGTGATGCCCTCTGCGTTCTGTTTATATCCGTCTAATAGTACATTTAGCTTCTGGCCATGGTCATTTTCTATTCTAAGAATATGTCCTTTTACATCGTTAAGTTTTTCATTTGTTTCTCTTTTAAACTCTAATAACTCCGAATACATCCTTTCTAATAATTCAAAAGTTTTATCTTCCAACAAGATCTCCCCCGTTTTATTACCTTTGAATAAGTATATCATTCTAAGTTATATTTAATCAATAGAAAATATATGTAAATATTTAAGGCCAGCCCCCAGCGAACATCCTCTGGGGGGCTGGCCCCAATGAATATTACACTACTGATGGTTCAAATACTAATTCATTCTTAGCGAATCTATCTATACTCAATTTGCTTATATCTATAGTTAATTCTTCCCCTAAAATCAATTCTGACATCAGTAATCCTGTCATAGGTCCAAACATAAATCCATGACCACTATAGCCTAATGCAAGATAGAAGCCTTCTAATCCTTTAACAGCACCATATATTGGCTGTCTGTCTGGAGTCATATTATATAGTCCAGCCCATTGTCTTATAACTCTAAGCTTTCCTATAGGAGGAAGTAAATCTGTGACTGTCTTAGCCATTTCATCTAAGAACTGCCAGCTTGATGTAATTCTTAAATCCTTTGGCTCATTTGAGTCTCCTCGCCCCATTATTATGGAGCCATGAGGAGTTTGCTGACAATATATATTTAATGAAAATGACATTACCATAGGACCAAGCATTGGCTCCACTGGCTCTGTAACTAATATCTGATGTCTTTCGGAGTAAACAGGTATATTTACACCTGCCATTTCACCTATTTGCTTAGAATATCCACCTGCCGCGTTAACTACAATATTCGTAGCTATATCTCCCTTATCTGTCATAACACCAATGACCTTACCATCCTTAGTTTTAATTCCAGTAACTGTGGTATAGGTATATATCTCTACACCCAATCTAGTCGCTGCCTTAGCATAGGCATCAGTTGTTAAGAATGGATTTAAATGTCCATCCTTTGGACAGAAGGTAGCACTCGTTAGCTTTTCTGTATTCAAATAAGGTACTATTTTCTTAGCTTCCTGTGGAGTTAAATAGTCCACTTCCATACCAAGGGATCTCTGAAGTGCTACGTTTTTCTGGAACTGCTCATCCTCCTTAGGGGTAGAAGCAACTATCAGATAGCCATCTTGCTTGAATTCTATATCACCATCATATTCTAACTCCTCATTAGCAGTCTCAAAGAACTTTATACTTTCCATTGCAATCTTGCAATTCATTTCCGTTCCCCATTGCTGTCTGATTCCAGCTCCACATCTTCCTGTTGCACCACTGGCAAGATAGTTTTTTTCTAATACTACTATATTTTTAACTCCCTTTTTAGCAAGGTTATAGGCTATGGCACATCCGGAAATTCCACCACCGATTATTAGTACATCTGCCGTCTTATTCAAGACTGTCACCTCCTGCAGAAGCTATTTGTCCAAGAGTTATTCCCTTAACTATAGGTCTTCTTGTTGATATCTTCAATTCAGAAATATCTACTCCTTTGAAGGCTGCAATTTCTCTAAGTATTAAATTTTCACAGGTTCTCCCTTGACATGGTCCCATACCGGCTCTATTTATCCTTTTTATCTCTTCCACTGAGGTATATCCTTTACTGATCAACTCCCTTAATTCCTTTAGGGTAATATCAGAGCATCTGCAAATTATAGTATTATCGTCCATAACTATATATCCCCCATTCTAATATTTCTGAATTCATATATATAATCCTTATTAACAGCTGCATGGATTAAAGGGGTCCTGTCAAAGGACTTAAGATTTTGAACCTTTACAATTTTAACGTCAGTTAGATAATTGCCGAATCTGTCTAACCCCTTAACTATATCGCCATCCTTAGGCAAAGGTGTAAATTCATATGGAATCTTAAATAAAGCCTCATCATCAGAATAGCTGCCATCAACAACCATTATTGCAAGACCAGGACACTTGCTTACACACAATGCACAGCCATTACATTTTTCTATATCAAGCTGTGGAAGGTCATTTATATCCTCCATCATTGCAATAGCGTGTCTATTACATGCAATAGTACAAGGATTACAAGGTATCTCCTGAAAGCACTCTATAATAGCAACAGGACCTTCATTTATCCTATCTAAGCTTGGAAATTTATTCCTGAATTTTTCTGCATCTGGTAGGTCCATTCTCTTCTTTTCACCTGACATTACTCTTCGTAATGCTGCTAGCTGTGACCTATAGTCTTCTGCTAGTTTATCAAAATCAGGATGTCTATAGCCTAGGCTTTCTGCTGCATAAAGTCCGGATAAATATCCTTCAACCATTGCCATACTAGCTTCTTCAACTCCAGCTGTATCTCCAGCTACAAAGATTCCCTTTACACTAGTTTCATATCTATCATCTATTACTGGTACAAGTCCACTTAACTCCTTAACATATTCAAGCTCACAGCCTGCTTGAGCCAATAATTCTGTTAGAGGTGATAAACCAACTGATACACAGATAGTATCTACATCTAATTTCTTTTCAGATCCAGGTATTGGATTCTTATCTCTATCAAGCTCATGGATAACTACACTTTCTACATTATCCTTACCCTTAGCTTCCTTGATTGCATGATTGGTTAAAATAGGTACTCCCATTCTCTGTATCTTTGAAGCATGAACATGATACCCACCTATTCTTGGAGAATGGTGGATAACTGCTGCCACATCTACCCCAGCCTGCATTAGCTGATAAGCAATTATTAAACCAATATTTCCTGCTCCAACCATTAGAGCCCTCTTTCCTGGTAATACCCCATAAACATTCATTAGTGTTTGAACTGCCCCTGCACCATAAATGCCCGGCAAATCATTATTAGGAAAGGCTGAAGCCTTTTCACTTGCTCCAGTAGCAACTACAACAGCCTTAGGCCTTATCTTTATGTATTTTCCTTTGTTTTCAGCCGTTATAATTCCATCCTCATAGATGCCTAAAACAGTTGTATCCTCCATGATTTCTATTTTATCCTTGTATTTTTCTATCTCTTTTAATAATATATTTGATATATCTATTCCTCTTATTGATGCATATTGCTTTTCTGAACCAAAGAACATATGGGTTTGTTTAACCAACTGTCCACCAAGCTTCTTGCTTCTTTCAATTAATAGTACATTTGAACCGCTAGATGCTGCACTAATAGTAGCACAAAGACCTGCAGGACCTCCACCAATAACTACTAAATCAACATTCTTCATAGCAAGATCCCCTTTCCCTGCTGAATTTCTACTTCCATACCTTCCTCTAAGTCAGTAATGCATGTCCTAACATTTGGCTCACCATTAACTACCATTAGACATGATGAACAATTCCCAATTGCACAATAAAATCCCCTTGGTCTGTGCTTAAAAAGACTCTCTCCAAGAACCATAACTCCTGCTGCATGCAAGGCTGCGGCTATGCTTTCTCCTTCGTAGCCCTCAAGCTCCTGCCCATTAAATTTAAATCTGATTTTTTTACCTCTTTCAAATGTTAAAATAGGATGCTCCTGAATACGCAAGTATGTCACTCCCTTATATTGATTTAGTAAAGTAAACGTTTTCCATGCCTATAAGAATTATATCATACTATGTAAAAGGTTTAGAACAACTTTATACAAAAAAGGATGAACAATCAAGTCCATCCCAATAATCATAGCTCTATATATGCATCTCTATCGGCACCGACTGAAACATATTTTATTTTGGTACCTATAGCCTTCTCTATAAATATGATATAGTCCCTTGCCTGCTGAGGTAAATCAGTAAATTTTCTACAATTGCTTATATCAGTGCCCCAGCCTTCCATATATTCTATAATTGGCTTAGCTCTGTTTAATCTATCTCCAATCGGGAAGTCCATTACCCTTTCTCCATCTACATCATAAGCAACGCATATAGGAATCTGTTTCATATATGACATGACATCTAACTTTGTTATGGCAATTTCATCAGCTCCTTGGACAATACAACCATATCTAGTAGCTACAACGTCAAATGCTCCAACTCTACGCGGTCTTCCTGTTGCAGCACCATATTCTCCTCCAGCCTCTCTTAGGGCATCTGCTTCATCACCGAAGAGCTCAGAAGTAAATGGACCTTCACCTACACAGGATGAATATGCCTTTACTATGCCAATTATCTTATCAAGCTTAACACCTGGTACTCCTGAGCCTATAGGCGCATAGGCAGCTATTGTAGAGGATGATGTTGTATATGGATATATACCAAAGTCGATATCTCTCAAGGCTCCAAGCTGTGCTTCAAACATAATTTTCTTATTTTCTTTAACAGCATTGTTAAGGAACACACCTGTATCACTAATAAAAGGTTTGATTAACTCTCCAAATTTCTTCAACCAATTATACATATCATCAGCCTTTACAGATTCAGCCTTGTATCCGCCCTCTATTAACAAATTCTTGTAGTTGACTATATCCTCTACCTTTTCTCTCAATGTTGCTTCATCCAAAATATCCCCCATTCTAATACCCTTCTTAAGATATTTATCGGAATATACAGGAGCTATACCTCTTTTAGTAGAGCCATATTTCTTATCCTTCAGTCTTTCTTCCTCTAATGAATCAAGAAGTACATGATATGGCATACAAATAACAGCTCTGTCACTTATTTTAAGATTATCAGGTGTTATCTTTATACCTCTTGATGTAAGTTTCTCAATTTCTCCACATAAATGCTCCATATCTATAACCATACCATTGCCCATTACATTTATTACATTTTCTCTTAAAATTCCAGATGGTAATAGATTTAGTACGAATTTTCCTAATTCATTAACTACGGTATGACCCGCATTATTTCCACCTTGATATCTCACTACTACGTCCTGATTTTCAGATAAAAGGTCAACCATTCTTCCTTTACCTTCATCTCCCCAATTTATTCCTACAATTGCTGTTAACATAAATCCACTCCTTTACACTTGAATATTTACGGATAACCCTAAATCATCCTTATATTTATTAAGTACTGGTTTTACCTCATTATTGATAAATTCCTCTACCTGTTGTACTGCCCTACCTACAAATTTTATAGGTGCCATCATTTCTTCAATTTCCTTTTTTGATAATGTGAATATAGGGTCATTTGCGATTCTATCTATTAAATCATTCTTTTCTCCATAAAGCTTAATTCTCTCAGCTGCCGCAACAGAGTGTTTTCTTATGGCCTCATGAAGTTCTTGTCTGTCTCCACCCTTTTTTACACAATTCATCAAGATATTTTCTGTTGCCATAAATGGAAGCTCTTCTCTCAGATGAGCACCAATAACCTTTGGATATACAACTAACCCATCAACAACATTTAAATATAGGGACAATATGCCATCTACTGCTAAAAATGCTTCTGGAATACTCAACCGTTTATTGGCAGAATCATCTAAGGTTCTTTCAAACCATTGACCAGTTGCATTTAATGCAGGGTTTAAAGCATCCACTATTACAAACCTTGAAAGTGAAGCTATTCTTTCACATCTCATTGGATTTCTCTTATATGCCATAGCAGATGACCCTATCTGCTCCTTTTCAAATGGTTCTTCAATTTCCTTTAAGTGAGCAAGTAATCTTATATCATTTGAGAATTTATATGCACTTTGTGCAATCCCACTTAATACTGATAAAACCTGATAATCAATCTTTCTAGAATAGGTTTGACCGCTTACAGGCTGAGTACCTCTAAATCCCATTTTCTCAGAGATTCTTTCATCTAATTTCTTTACCTTTTCGTTATCACCTTCAAAAAGTTCCTTGAAGCTTGCTTGGGTGCCAGTCGTTCCCTTAGCTCCACGTAATTTTAAATTTGATAAGGTAAAGTCTAACTGCTCTAAATCCAGTAGCAAATCATAAATCCAAAGAGTAGCTCTCTTCCCTACTGTAGTTGGCTGAGCTGCCTGAAAATGAGTATAACCCAATGTTGGTAGATCTTTATATTTTAATGCAAATTGTGTCAATTCACTGATAGTATTAATAAGTTTTTTTCTAACAAGTTTAAGTGCCAAATCCATTTGAATTATATCTGTATTGTCTCCCACATAACAAGAAGTAGCTCCTAGATGGATTATCCCCTTAGCTTTTGGACATTGTTCTCCATAAGCAAATATATGGGCCATAACATCATGTCTGATTTCCCTTTCACGTTTATTGGCAACTTCATAATTTATATTGTCTACATTTTCCTTTAATTCATCAATTTGCTCTTCAGTTATTGGAAGACCTAATTCCATTTCACTTTCAGCTAAAGCAACCCATAATCTTCTCCATGTCCTATATTTAGTATCAGGAGAAAATACAGCCTGCATGTCAGAACTAGCATATCTATTGCTCAATGGACTAATATATCTATCATTCAATCCTATTCCTCCTTCAATATGGAATTTTATTACTTTAAAAATATATCACTTTTTATCCAATTTGTAAAAAAGTTTTTTCAAAAAAATGCAAACTTTTTTGAAAAGCCTCTTAAAATAAGCAAAGCCAGAAATAGAAATTTTCTATTCTGGCTTCTTTGATTGTAATTACTTATAGCCTTTTTCTTTGGCTATAGCCTCTTCCTTAATCTCTTCTCTCTTACCATTAAGAGAGTCGAGTCTATTTTTATTTTTTTCGATTAATCTCTGTTTTTTATCAGGATCATCGGTTTCCTCAATCATATCTTTTGTTTCTCTATAGTTAGAGATTGTATGATTGATTTGATATTGAAGTTTTTCAACATTATCTCTTCTATCATCTGGATTCGGCTTATTTTTCATTTTTAAATCTCCTTGCTACAATTTTTAAATAAAAATTGTGACTATTAGACAAACCATGATATTATTATGCCAGATAATAAAAAAATTATGCAAAATTAAATATTGAATTTTACTATTAAGTCTGGATTTAGAACTCTGAAAGTAAATGATTCAGTTGTGAAAAATCTTACCTTTTCAGCAGTGTGCTCTTGATAACCTATAGAAATATCCTTTCCTATAGTTAATTCTAAATCATCATGATTATATGGCAATAAATATGCACCATTTACCACATGACTAAATATAACTTTTCCACCTATTAACTTTTGAATTCTTTCATCTAAAGGATAGGCAGTTTCTTTAGAAAGAATTCTCTTATATGCTTCTTCATTTACCACAAGTGTATATGGTCCTGGCTCAAAGTATTTCTTTAATTGAATCAAGCCTTTTGTTATAGCTTCCATTATAGTTGTAGGGTCATTGCCAAAAGATATCCCCAACTTCGAGTAACTGTCAATTCCTTTAATCATGGCTTTTTCTAAACCATTATATATTGCGTTTTCTTCAAATAGTGCTAATTCCTTCATAGCATTTTCTAATGGTTCATAGTCAATATCTCTTGCTCCACGGGATATATTATCTAATTCCCATCTGTCCATTTCAAACTCTATTCTTACTTCAGTTAATGGTTGAACCTGATATACACCATAGCATATATCTTTTTCTTCCTTAATATTTTCAAGCCTTCCTTCTGTGATTACATTGTAGTCCAGCCCCTTAGGACCATTAACCTTAACTACTTTTCTTGCTGATAAGTATGATTTCAATACATCTTCAGCTCGTTCATCGATTTCGTCCCATGCTTCATTTGTTATAGGTGCTAATTGTCTATATAACATTTAATACCATCCTCCTATTTTAAATCTCCAATATTTAAACCTCTTGACTCATCTCCACCTTCATTACCTTCTTCATCATGGTGGGCTATAGGTCCCTCTTTAAACAGATATGTTCGCAACTCGTGATCCCAACCGTCCATGTTCCGTCTTAACCACTCTAATGACATTGCGGCATGCTCTATTTCCTCATCTCGGTTATGTGCCATTATTTCTTTTAGCTCTGAATCCTTTGAGGCAACAACTCTTTGATTGTACCAATCAATTGCTTCTATCTCTTCCTTTAAGCTATTTAAGGCTCTAGAAATATTTAATGCCTTTTCATCTAATTTTTCTACTGGTTCATGGTATTGTGTCATCAATGATTACCTCCCGTTTCTTTTAATATCTTTTAATTACCCTAAGTATGTGCATTTTTAACATTAATATAGATAAAATACAAAAATATTTATTAAAGAAAAACCAGTATATCCTTTTAAAGCTACACTGGTTTTTAAAATTCACTGTCACCTCTACTCATTTTGTTTATCTATTAAATTTTTTTCACCCATTTCCACTAGCCTTCTTGTCATTACTCCACCAACTGGACCTGCCGTGAAAATATTATTAATTGGATGATTTTTATCATATAAATTGTTCTCTATTCCTAAATCATTTGCTATTTCTAATTTTAACTGCTCTAGAGCTTTTGCCGCATTTGGATTTACGGGTTTTCTTGCCAAAAAAATCACCTCTTATCTTAATTACTTCTATGTTATTTTAATTCATTTAAAGTCTTTAATACTAGGTAATTTTTTGAAAAAAACTAACTTAGCCCCCATTCTAAGTTAGTTTCTCAATAATGCTAATACTTTCACATATCTAATACAGGATAATATATTTCTAACCATTCCTCATATGAATCTTCAAGTCTATTATAAGTATGACTATTTATAGCTTCCTGCATTGCTTCGTAATACCACGCATCCTCTAGCAAGTCCGGGAATGCTCTTGCTTCAGGTAATATATCTCCTTTATGAACTCTTCTTTCTAAAACATTATTAACTAATGTAACAAATTCTGCTCTAGTAATACATTGATCAGGTTTAAAAGTACCATCTGGATATCCACTTACCCAGCCTTTTAAAGCTGCTGAATTTATATACTTACTTCCCCAGTGTCCTTCTATATCTGAAAATAAATTACTATCTACCAGAGTTAATTTATCAAATTTTGATGCTATAGTTGCTAATTCCGCTCTTGTAATATAATTATCTGGTTTATAGCTTCCATCTGGATAACCATTGGTAATGCTTCCATTGGCTAATGTTGCTATATGTTTAACTGACCATCTATCTGATTCTATATCAGGAAAATCCTCAATTAAAGTAAATATACTTAATCTATAATTCTCATCAAGTAATCTATAAAATGCTGTTGCTACTTCTTCTCTTGTAATAAGTCCTTCTGGTCTTACTGTATTGTCAGGATACCCTTGAATATACTGAATATGATCATTCATATTTAAGAATGCCAATGGAATCTCCTCATCTAAGATTTCTTCATCATTCTTAAAATGGCGATTTCTATCATGACGATCTTTATCATCATCTTTATCATCATCTTTTTCATTATTATCATCTTTACCATCATCAATGGCATTTTCCATTAGGTTTATGTATATAGGCATAGAAGCTGTGACTGCTTCAAGTTCGTTACCTGCATCGAGAACCATTTGCAGTGTATATTTTAAATCAATAGTGTCACCTTTAGCTATACTAAATTTATCTGATGAATTTAAAACATATCCCTTATATTCTTTACTACCTGAATCATATAAAATGTTCTTCAACCTTGTAAAATCAATTATAGTTTTATTAAAAGAAAGAAACTTACCTTTTTCAACTTTTAGTCTTACATTATCTAGAAATGAAGTATATACTTCTTGTTCCGGATAATTATTTCTTATAACTAAATTTTTTAATCCAACAGCTATATTCTCAACATCAATTTTCTTATACTGGTTATTTATACGAATTACTCCGTTTATACTTCCAATACCTTTTTCTGCTTGCTCTGTAGTTGACGGATATAACTGCCCGTCGAATAAGTTTCCCTTCTGAGATATTCTGCCGTTACTATCTATAGTAATAATTACATTTGGGCTTCTATCTATATTAGTAGCAAAGGTAGATTGAATTAAACTACTGGTGAAATATCCACCAATTAGTATTAGTATCAGTATTTGTAAAATAAACTTAAAAAACTTATTTCTAATTTTCATTTCAATCACTCCATAATAAAACAATATATGACTCCACTATTATTGTATCTATTTTCATATAGCTTTAATTCATTAATATGGTTACTTTGTAATACTACTTTAGTGTTATTTGCATAGTACTAAAGTAGTATATAAAGATTGTCATCCCGACCGTAGTAGATCCCCTCTTCTACTTTTCACTGTCCACTGATACTTGTTCACTGATTGCAGCTTCTTCCTTAGGTAATAAATCATCCAGATTAAATACATATATCTCATCATCATTTGTGATGAAGAATTTATTTATTTCTTTGTAATCATCACTATATTTATATAAAATAGGTTTATTTATTTCATCAGCAAGTCTCACTAAGTCATCTATCGACCTAACATATCTTGCATTGGATATATCCACATTGCTGCTTAGGGCTACAAGTCTATCTCCATGTTTTTTAAATATCTTATTTAATTCTTTTTCTAAAATACTTTTCTTAGGTGCTGATTTTGTAAAGAATATCAAAAATATTAGACCTAAAACTATAATTCCTAGTATAATGCTATTTAATATTACTTGATTTTTATCTATTGGTTGTTGAACTTGAATTGTTTTTTCTATTGCACCTGGTTTATCTACATTATTAGTAGTTATTTCAAACATTGGTGTATCTAGTGGTATTACTATATTTGGTGTTATGTATTCTTCAATGGTTTCTTTTTCAATGGTACCATTAACTTTAATATTCATAACCAATTGTAAATTAACATTATTACTAACCTTTGAAATTTCATTTGCTAACTTAGCAAATTCATTATACTCATCTAGTTTTATTGATATAGTTTTTTTAATTGGATGAATATTATCTTTAATAGTAAAAGTTTGTTTTGATAATAATGGAAAAGACTTTTCCCAAATTACAATATCCCCTTCATCTAAGCTTTTCCTAGCAGAACCGGAAACTAAAGCTACAATATCATATTCTCCTTGTAACTCAATATCTCTATCTCCACTAAACTGATATTCAAAAGTTGCTTTTATACTATCAATAAATTCTGATAAATATACCTGATCTTTCCCCAACGTATTATTTTGATATAGAGCATTTGGTTTTAGATTAACTTGATAATCTACCGTTGCGACATTATTATAATTGTATAAGGAAACTTTCTGATCTTCCAATATAGTATTGTTCACTACACTATATAAGGTAAATGATACCAACCCAAGAAGACAAATTGCAGTACATATCAAAACTATCCTTAATACCTTGTTGATACTAATCTTCATCTTTGTCCACCCCTTCAAGTCTGATACATAAATTGTAAAAAAAGCCAGTAAGCTAAGCGTACTGGCTAAAAACTATTTTATTTTAGAAAATAAATTATTTAGGAACATATTCATTATGTTGTACGAAGTTATAAGTAATACTTATAGATACCATTTCATTTTCGGCTTCATCTTCTACTAAACTATCAGCAGGAATACTAAATACTAATTTATATGCTGCTTCCTCTTCTCCATTAGTTAGCTCTTCTCCCGGTGCTAAATATTCTCCTTCTAGTTTGGCTTTAAGTTCATTTTCCAATTCTCCCAAAGTTGCAGTTCCTCTTATGGTTTTTCTAGCTTGTTGTACTGTTTGACCATCTTTCATTATATAATAAACATAGTCAACTTCCATTGCATCCAATAATTTTGAATTATTTACTGCACTTTCTGTTTTTGAATTTGTAACGTCAACGTCTACAACTACTTCATTTATATATGCTGGTAATGTTCCTTTATTTGTAGCAGTTGTACTTGTTTGCATACTTGTTCCCGGAAATGCATTGCTGAATGTGAAATTAACTGTTTTGTTATTATCCCCATAATCTGGAGTACCCGCTAAGAAATTGTCCTCAAGCTTCAAAGCTTTTATTGCATCGCTCTTATAACTTACATCTGCTTTTGCGAATTTTCTTGTAAATATAATATCAAATTCACCAGTATTAATTGTTGTGTTATGAACAATTACATCTGTCCATGCTGCATAACCAGCTCCTACTAACATTAATGCTACTACTAATATTAACGCTAATAACTTTGTTCTTTTCACTTAAATCTCTCCTTTTATTTGGATATTGAACTAAAACTTATTTCTTTAACAATTATTATAGTCCTAGAGAGATTCTTCTACTCCATACTAAGGTATAGTTCCATTTGATAATTAAGTACTATCTTTTATACTACTAAAGTAGTAGATTAGTTAGAATTCGATTTTGTCTAAGTCCACATCCTTATCACTCTTAATAAGAAGTGTAACCCAGCCTATTTTAGGTACAACTTGTTCTATAGTTCCTTTAATGTCCTCCGGTCTTACAAAATCAGTATCTTCTCCTGAATTGTTATCGCCTTTAGTTATAAATTGTATACCTTCTTTTTCATCATTTACTACTTCAATTATTCTATGGGATATTAGCATACTATCCCTTTGAAATTGTATTACATCACCTTCCTTAAGAGAATTTATCCCATCCATATCTACTATCTTCTTAACCAATATTATGTCTCCAGGTTTTATCATAGGTTTCATACTTCCTGTAGCTATAACAGAAGGGTAAATAGGAAATACCCCTACTGCAAACCATATAATTCCTATGGAAATAATACTTGTTATAATCCAACTAGTAGGACTTTCTCCTTCCTGATCCCTCATCTTTATTTTCCTTGTTGCTGAATTGTATGTTGATTGCATTACCATCAAAAAAAATATTGGACAAAGTATACCAATTAGCGCTGTTGTAATCCACTGTAAATTTGGTAATATTGGAGAAAGCCAGTTAAAACCTTCAATAACTCCTAGGTAAATAATTGAAGCTAAAGGTCCTCCTAAATATACTAAATAAACTGCAAATAAATTTTCGGCAAATCTAGGACCAACATAACCGGCTAAAAATTCGACTAAAGCCTCAAAATCAAAAACCTCTAAAAATTTATTAAAGCTTATTTTTGTAAATGTCATCAGTAAAGCAATCGGTATAAATACTAAATAATCATCTTTTTTAGTTGAGCTATTTACCAAATAACTTCTAATGAACTCTCTTCCCACTAATGAAGAACCAACAAATATGATATTGGTTAATATCCCTATTATAGAATGATTGTACGGGCTTTTACCAAAGCCTACTATCAATCCAGTAAATACTGATATTACAATATATAAAATTGCAAAAATAAAAGCCCATTGATAGATAAAACTTCTTAATCTCAATTTACCACTGGGTTTATTATGAGGGATTTGCCAGATAATTATCACCACTAATAACCATAGAATTGAATTTATTATATAGTTCAATATAAAACTACTTATATATGTTTTTATAACAAAGTTATTTATTAAATAGATAAAAATAAGTAATGAAATTATCATAAAGATATTTTTATTTGATCTTTCTGTTGGTGAAAACTTGGCACCATTAAGCATACTTATCCCCCTTAAGATAGTACAAATAGTAGGATAAGTTAACTATCCTACTATCTCAATTACTCCACAGATTTTTCTATTGAATCATCGTTAAATGATGATTCAGCAGTATCTGAACTACTATCTTTATCTTCTTTACTGCTTTCTGATTCCGATGGATTTATTTCCTTATCTTCCTTATCTTCAGGTTTTGATGAATTTATTTCCCTTTCTTCCTTTTCTTCAGATTCTAGTGATGGTTTTTCTGATGATTGTTCTTCTTGCTTTTTTTCTGATGCCTTATCAGGTTCCTCTTTATCCTCTTTAGGTTCCATTTTTAGCTCTGGATCTGGTTCAAGCTCTGACTCTGGTTTTGTATCTGGCTCAGGTGCAGGTTCCAGTTCAGGTTCATGCTCTATTACTGGTTCTAGTGTTGATTCTCCAGGCACTACTACTGGTTCTGGTGTAGCTTCTTCTGTCGGATTGATTTCTCCTTCTAGAATTTTCTCTTCAATTGCCTTCAATTGTTCCTCAAGTAATCTCTGTTCTTCAAGCAATCTTTGTTCCTCTAAGAGCCTTTGTTCTTCCTCTAATCTTAATTGTTCATCCAAAATTTCTTGTGCTAGTTGTTCTTCTAGACTTGCCAGTTCTGCCTCCATGCTTCCTAAAACTTCTGGATCCGGAACTACTCTTATGTCACCATCAATTTGTAATTCATCTTCCCAAATTCCATATCCTCCTGACATTATAGCAAAGGCTGTCAATATACTCATCAATATTATTAATAATTTTCTCCCCATAGATACATCTCCCAATCATAGCAAATGAATTTGTAATATTACTACAACCCTTGCTCAAATAATAGTTTATATTTAAATCTATAATCCTCTTTACGATTATAAGCTCTTATTTCATCTTTTAAACGCTTAATGTCTCCTTCTAAGCCTAGAGATTCGTCACTCGAGCTTCTAGAAGACATATTATTTGATTCTTCTTTGGAATGGTAACTTGAATTAATATTTAGGTTGAAGGACTCTAAATAATCATTTCTTATATTTGACATTCTGCCATACTTGCTTTTAGTTCCATTTTCTATATCTGAAATTTCACTATCATCTTTTTCTATATCATTAAAAACAGATGGTATGCTACCTTCATCTACAACTCTAATCTCAATATCTTCATTGAAACTCGGATAGATTTCACCTTCAACCCTTAAAATTTCTTTATCTTCAGAAAGAGTAAATTCTAATTTCCCATCATCTTTATTTAGCCTATCATCTTCTACATAAAACAATGGATTTGTAAACCCTGTTTCGAGTGATAAATTTACATTTAATCCACTATTCCAATATGCATAACCAACCCCCATAGCCCCAAAAGCTACTATCATTGAAATATACAATATTGTCATCTTACTATTTATTCTACTGTGTTTCCTTTTCCTCACAATCACACCCCCACTAAAAGTTTACTGTATGATTTACTAATAAAGCTGCCTGGGTTCTATGCTCCAATTCCAGTTTTGATAATATATTGCTAACATGTTTTTTAACGGTATGCTCCGAAATAAATAAATTTTTAGCTATTTCGCAATTGCTTAATCCCTTTCCTAATTCAACTAAAACATCACTTTCTCTTGGTGTTAGTTGAGCTAAATAACTATCAGCCTTAGAATTGGCGGTTTTATACCTTATCACTTCTGGATCAATAAATTTTCTACCTCTAAGAACTACATGAATTGCATATAGTATATCCTCTGCAAATGCCTCTTTAAGTATGTAGCCATCTACATTCACTTCCTCTGCCCGCATATAATCTTCTTTCTTTACCGATGAAGTAAGTATAAGAAATTTTGTTTTCACTCCCCTTCTCCTGGAGCTTTTAACTATATCTAATCCGTCCTCATTGCCTAAGTTAAGATCAACAATTGCTAATTCGGGCTTCTCCATTTGTATTAAATTCACTGCTTCATCTACAGTAGAAGCCTCAAGTACTTTTTCTATGTCTTCTTCAAATGATAAGGTAGATGTTATGCCCTTTCTTACTAGGGGGTGATCATCCACTATTAAAATTCTCATACTGTAGCTTCCTCTCCTTTCTCTTTTACACCATTAATAGGTACATCCACTTCAATTCTGGTACCTTTGCCCCTAGCACTAATTATTTTAATATCTCCATTTAAAAATTCTGTAAGCTGATATAAGTTCTGAATACCCAACCCCTTGGTTTCTTGAGTTTTTAACTTGCTCAAGTCAAATCCTACTCCATCATCAATTATATTTAACTCTACACTTTCTTTTTCTATTTCCAAACTAATATCAATATTATTAGGTTTACCATGTCGTACAGCATTTCCAACACCTTCACAAATCATTCTATAAAAGGCCTTTTTTTGACTAATTGACAACAATTCTTCATTGCCTTTTATATAAAAAGGAATATTTATATCATTGTATCTCTTTATTTCTTCGATATATTTATTGATATTAGATTTAAAACTATTTAACCCAAACCTTTTCCAGCTTAAACCATATATTTTTTCTCTTAGTTCCTTCATTACACTATCAGTGGTTGACCTTATACTATCTAATTCGTTCTCAATCTCACTAGAGCTAATCTTTTCCACTTTTTTCATAAGTGCAAATATACCACAAGACATACTAAATAATCTTTGCAATACGCTATCATGTATCTCATTAGCTATTCTGTTCTGTTCCTCAGAGATCAATAATCTATCACTTATTTCCTCTAGATAGAACCTTTCAAATGCAAAAGAAATCAACTCTGACAAAAATTCAATTTGATACAGATTATCTTTATAGATAATACTTTCTTTATCATTGTTGGATTCAAAGCCCAAAATACCGTATTCTGAATAGTTGGATTCAACCTTCATTAGTATGAACCTTTTGCTATATAAGCTTATTTCTACAGGCTCCTTAGAATCTAATAAATTCTTAACTTCGGATAGAATTCTTTCTGCAATTGCATTTACAATTGAGCTATCCCCATCTGATATCATCTTATAAATTTCTTCAGTCATATCATAATAAAAAACTAAATTTGTCTTAGTTATTTTCTTTACATTGTCAAATAATAACTTAATAATGCCTTCTTTATTACCCTGATTGGTCAGTATATTTATTGATTGATACAATGCTTTTATATGATCTATAGAATCCATAATTGTTAAGTTAGCTGACTCTAATTGTTTATTAACTTCTTCAAGGCTTTTACTCTTTTCCTTGGTCTTTTTCACATATATAGCCAATACTTGTATTGCTGCTATTATCATTATTAAACTCAAGATAAGGCTGGATTCATTCCTAATTAAGTTTAAATAATCTACTCTAATTTCAGTACTAAAGTATATAATTGTAGTTATTATACATATATAGGATAATATGTTTATTAAACAATATTTGTAATTAAGAAATACTGAGCTTATCAATATAGTATTTAAGGTATACCAGATAAATGGACTGCTAATCCCCCCTGATGGAATTAGTAATACAGAGTTACCTAAAGTCTCTATAAGCAATAGCTTATTTATCACGCTGGTGGAGTTTTCAAATATTAAATAAAGATATGATAAAATTATTGCCGCTACTGAAAGACAACCAATAATAATTATTTTCCGGCCTATTGTGTGTTCTGGCTGATTCAGTAAATAAAATATCGAAGTAATTAATAATGATATATACCTATAAATAAATAGTATCTTAGATTCTTCAAGTTTACCCTTAAAAAAAGATAATTTATTTAGCATAAAAAATATAACGCCCCTTTTAAAAACTCAAGGTACTAGGTCTTAGTTATTATTTCCATTTATGCAAAATAAAACCCAATCTATAAATAATATTATTCATAGATTGGGTCGGTTGCGCAACTGACTCCTCATATGCTAAGCGCCCACATTTGCACATGAATCCTCGTCCTCCAGTTCAATTATCCTAATTTTAACAGCATATCTTATAAATGTCAAGGTTGGAATATATCCCTTATTATCATAATTTGTATTTTATCTTATTATTTTCTAAATTTATTTCGATAGTTATATTCAATTATTGACACTTTTATCTATACTAATACAGAAACTTGTCATATAAGACCAAAATTATTATGTTTAGTCCTATAAATTTAGGTAATATATATAGTACAAATGATAATCGTTATCAATAGGAGTATAAATATATAAGGAGGAAAGCGTATGCGACTTGAAGATTACAACCCACTAGAAAATACTCAATATTCAATATTAGACCCAAGTGGAAATATCTTAAAGGAAGAAGATGTTCCTAACCTTACTGATGAAGAATTATTGTATCTATATAAAACTATGCTGTTTACAAGGACAATTGACGAAAAATCTTTATCCTGGCAAAGGCAAGGTAGAATGCTTACCTATGCTCCAAATACAGGTCAGGAAGCAGCTCAGGTTGGCAGTGCATATCCAATGGAGAAAGGAGATTGGTTAGTGCCTGCCTTTAGAGAATTGGGAGCATGGTTAGTTAGAGGCATTCCATTAAAGAATATACTGCTATATTGGTATGGCAATGAGTGGGGTAGCTATATGCCTGAAGATGTTAATGTGTTGCCAGTATCAATTCCTATAGCTTCTCAACTTCAACATGCCACAGGAATTGGCATGGCTAACAATATCAAAGGAGAGAAAAATGTTGTTCTAACCTATGTAGGAGATGGTGGTACTTCTCATGGAGACTTCCACGAAGCCCTAAACTTTGCCGCAGTGTTTAAGGCACCTGTAGTATTTATTATACAGAATAACCAATATGCTATATCTACGAGAAGGGTTATACAGACTGCCAGCAAAACTTTAGCGCAAAAAGCAATTGCATATGAAATGCCAGGAATACAGGTTGATGGAAATGATATACTTGCTATGTATGTGGCTACCAAAGAGGCTATTGATAGAGCTAGAAAAGATGAAGGTCCTACTCTTATAGAGGCATTCACATATCGTCTTGCTGCTCATACAACTTCAGATGACCCTACTAAATATCGTGAAAACAATGAAGTTGAAGAGTGGAAACTTAAAGACCCTATCTTGAGATTTAAACTTTACCTTCAAAATAAGGGTATTTTAAATGAAGAATTAGACGAAAAAATGAAGAGTGAATTAGAGCAAGAGGTGTTATCTACCTTTGCTGCTATTGAAGACAAATCGGATACCGAAATTGAAGATATTTTTAAATATCATTTTGAAGTAATGCCTTCTCAATTGGAGGAACAGCTTAAAGAGTATAAATCCTTTTTAGAAGGAGGTAAATAAAATGACCAATACGCTAAATATAGTTCAAGCCGTTAACCAGGCTTTAATGAATGAAATGGACATTGACAATACAATTGTTGTATATGGTGAAGATGTTGGTGTTGAAGGCGGAGTATTTAGAGCTACAATTGATTTGCAAAAAAAATATGGTGTTGAAAGAGTTTTTGATAGCCCTCTTGCCGAATCAGCCATAGTTGGTACTGCAGTAGGCATGGCAATCAACGGCTTAAAGCCCGTTGTAGAAATGCAATTTTCGGGGTTCTCCTATCCAGCATTTAACCAGATAATTAATCATGTGGCTAGAATGAGAACCCGTTCTAGGGGGAGGTACAATCTTCCTATGGTTATAAGAGCTCCTTACGGTGGTGGAATCAGAGCACTGGAGCATCACTCTGAAAGTACGGAGGCACTTTATGCTCACATACCTGGACTAAAGGTTGTGATTCCTTCTACACCTTATGATGCTAAAGGACTTCTAATAGCTGCTATAAGGGATCCGGACCCTGTACTATTCTGGGAACCAAAACGAATATATCGAGCATTCAAGCAGGAGGTTCCAGAGGGAGTTTATGAAATTCCTATAGGAAAGGCTAAAACTCTGGAGGAAGGTACTGATATTACGGTTGTTACCTGGGGAGCAATGGTCTGGGATGTTCAAAAGGCAGCCCAGATTGTTAAGGATAAAGGTATTAAACCTGAAATTATAGATTTAAGAACAATTTCACCTATGGACAGAGAAAGCTTCGTTGAATCTGTCAAAAAGACCGGCAGAATACTAGTTGTCCATGAAGCTCCTAAAACCTTGGGAGTTGGTGCAGAAATAATCTCAATTATAAATGAAAAAGCCTTCTTATATTTAGAAGCACCTCCTACAAGATTAACAGGCTTTGACACTACCTTCCCTCTTCCAAGAGGAGAACACCACTATATTCCTAGCCCTGAAAGAATCGCCAAGGCTATGGTCGATGTAGTGAAATATTAAAGGAGGTAATATCATGAAATTTGAATTTCGTTTTCCCGATATAGGCGAAGGCATCCATGAGGGTGTCATTATGAAGTGGTTAGTTGATGAAGGTGATATTATAAATGAGGGCGATTCATTAGCAGAGGTAGAAACTGATAAAGTAACTACAGAAATTCCCTCGCCTAAATCAGGTAAAGTATTGGAACTAAAAGCTTCAAAGGGTGAAAAGATAAATGTAGGTCAGGTATTTATTACCATAGAAATCTCTGATACAGAAGAGTCAACCATAACCAAAGAAGTTGTAGAAGAGGAAACTGCAGGTGTAGTGGGAGAAGTAATAGCTTCCTCTATGGTTATACCTTCCAGCACAGAAAATATAGTTGTCCAACCTAAGGCTACAAAAAACAAAGTTCTAGCGACTCCGGTTGCTAGAAAGCTTGCTAAAGACTTAGGTGTTGATATAAATACAATCAAGGGTACTGGTCCTAATGGAAGAGTTATGAAAGAGGATATCTACAATGCTGGGAAGAATACTAATACCACTGAGGAAGGAGTAAATGTTAAATCTGAATCTCAGCAGACTTACGCATATAAGGTACCTGTTAGTGAACCTATAGTTGTAGCTGATGAAAGAATTGAAAAAATCCCACTTACTAGAATTCGTAAGACCATCGCAGATAGAATGACTCAATCTAGGTTTTCAATTCCTCATACTACTGCCATGGATGAAATAGAAATCTCTAAGCTGGTCGAATTTAGAAAAAGATATAAAGACACTTTAAAGGAAGAAGATATAAATCTAACCTATATACCATTTATTATTAAAGCAGTAATAATTGCATTAAAGAAACTTCCAGAATTTAATTCATCTCTTGATATGGAAAAAGAAGAGCTTATATTAAAGTATTTTTACCATATAGGCATTGCTACAGATACTCAAAGAGGACTTATGGTACCAGTTTTAAGGGATGCTGATAAGCTGAGTGTTGTTGAGCTTGCTAAAGCAGTTCAGGATATCAGTATGAAAGCAAAGGAAAATACGATTGAATTAAGTGAATTAAAGGGAAGCTCCTTCACAATTACCAATTATGGTTCCATTGGCGGATACTATGGTATACCTATAATTAATTATCCTGAATCCGCAGTATTGGGTCTTGGTAGAATCGTGAAGAAGCCTATTGTAAATGATGAGGATGATGTTGTAGTTGCACATGTACTGCCTATTTCACTATCCTATGACCATAGAATAATTGATGGTGCAAGTGGAGTTAAATTTATAAATATTCTTAAGGAATTGCTTACAGACCCTGATAAGTTGTTATTAAGGGCATAAAGGACAGGTGATTGAATGAGTAAGTATGATATCGTGATTATAGGAGGAGGTCCTGGAGGATATGTGTCCGCCATCAAGGCGGCCCAACTTGGTGCAAAGGTGGCAGTTGTTGAAAGAGATAGATTAGGTGGAATCTGCTTAAACTGGGGGTGTATTCCTACAAAATCGCTATTGATAAGCGCAAAGCATTATTTGGATGTATTAAGAAGCCAGGACTTCGGAGTTGTTGGAGTAGATAAAGAAAATATTTCGATAGATTGGAAGCTTATGCTCAATCGTAAAGATACTGTAGTAAACAAGCTTGTATCTGGCATTAGTATGCTCTTTAAGAAAAATAAGATCGACTTTTACAATGGTAATGCCAAGGTAATCAATAAAAATAGAATTGAAGTAAATGATCAAATTTTAGAAACTGTTAATCTAATTATTGCCACTGGTTCTACTAGTAATTTCCCTGATATTTCAGGACTCAAAGAAGCTATAAGTTCCGGTAAAGCAATGGATAGCAAGGCAGCTTTACAATTAGAAAACATTCCTAAGGAATTGATTATTGTTGGTAATAACACCTATGCTATTGAATTTGCTACATTATTTAACGCTATTGGGTCAAATGTAAAGTTAATTCATAACGCAGAACAAATCATACCTTATGGAGAACCTGAAATAGCTAAAACGTTGGAAAGACAGCTTAAAAAAGATGGACTGAAGATTTCCAAGGGTACTGTTAAAGCCTTTACTAATGAGGGTGTATTAGTTAAAGAGAAAGGAGAAAAGATATATACCGCTGATAAATATATTATATTTCTTGGTATGAAGGCAAATACAGAAGGATTTGAGAATCTTAATCTTAAGTTAGATTCTAAAGGATTTATTGAAACCAATAATAAGATGGAGACAAATATTCCTGGTATTTATGCAATTGGAGATGTAAATGGTAAATATCCTTTAGCCCATGTAGCATCAGCTGAAGGCATAGTGGCAGCTGAAAATATTATGGGAGTTAAAAGTAAATTGAATTATAACCTCGTGCCTCAAGTGGTGTATTCATTTCCAGAAATGGCAAGCGTGGGATTAACGGAAGAACAAGCTAAGAGAAAAGGTCATGATTTCAGGGTAAGTAAATTTCCATTATCAGCTAACGGTATGGCAATTGCAGAGGGTGAAACTGTTGGATTTGTAAAGATTATAGCTGATAATCAATATGGAGAGATAATTGGCGTTCATATCTTTGGCAGTGATGCGGCCAATATGATATCCAAAGCCGTAGCCATAATGCAGCTTGAGGGAACAGTTTATGATTTGGCAAAAACCATACACCCTCATCCTACCTTCTCAGAAGCAATTGTAGAAGCTGCATTTGGAGCAATAGATAAACCTATCCATATATAAATGTATTGAATGTCATTGGGATATACCCAGTGACATTCATTTTACCAAACAGGAATTGATGAACCTTTAGAATCATCTTCAATAACTTTCTTGGTTTCATCTGTTTGATAAAGTTCTACTATGCGCTTATATACTTCGTTGTCTTTATCGTCCGTACGAACAGCAATTATATTGATATATGGATTTTCTCCTGATTGGGTGTCTTCCAATACTATTGCATCCTTAGTTGGGATAAATCCAGCATCTCTAGCGACACCAGAGTTGATTACTGCTAAGGGCACCTCCTGTAATGAGGCAGGAATATTTGTTGCAGCTAACTCTATTATATTAAAGTTCCTAGGATTTTCGATATCTTTTAAAGTTGGTGTATTCCCTGCATCTGGATTAACTTTAATTAGACCACTTGTCTGTAGTAATAAAAGTGCTCTTCCTCCATTTGTAACATCATCAGGAATTACAATAGTTGCCCCATCCTCTAATTCTTTAATGTCTTCAAGCTGTTTAGAGTAAATTCCTAAAGGTGCAAATATTGTTTCACCAATTACAGATATTTCATATCCATGTTGCTCAATTTCTTTGTTCAAATAAGTATAATGCTGGAAAGCATTCATATCTATTTCTCCAGCTGCTAAGGCAGCATTTGGAAGTGGATAAGAATCAAAGAAAACAAGTTGAACATCTATATTTTCCTTTGCAGCTTGTTCCTTAACATGGCTCCAGACCTTGGAATCACTTCCAGTCAGCCCTACACGAACTTTAACTGAATTTTCTATTCTAGATTCAGGAGGATTGTTATCGTTAGATGAGCATCCAACTAATAGTAAAAGAAGTATTAATACTGAAATGATTAGTGTAATTATTTTTTTCATTTTATTCTCCTTTTCAATGTGATGTCTTTTTTATAATAAAATTTCCAATACATTGCATTATTGAAACTAAGATTAATATTACTATAACAGAGACATAGGTTATATCTTGATAGAATCTGTTGTGTCCATATCTGACAACAAAGGACCCCAGTCCGCCTCCTCCAACTGCACCACCCATGGCAGTTAACCCTAACAAGCTAATAGATGTTATAGTTACTGAACGAGCCAGAGCAGGTATACTTTCCTTGAGATATACTCTAAAAATTATTCCAATAGGGGATATCCCCATAGATTGAGCTGCTTCAATCAATCCATAATCAATATCTGAAAGTGCCATATCCACCTGCCTGATAAAGAAAGGCGTGCATCCTACAACAAGGGGAAATATTGCTCCCTTAACTCCGATGAATGTTCCTACAATGATCTTTGTCAGTGGAATTAAAGCAGTAATCAATATGACAAATGGGATAGACCTAAATAAATTTACCAGTTTATCAATTACTTGATGAATAAAGGTGTTCTCTAAGATGTTTCCCTTTCTTGTAACTACTAAAAGTGTTCCTATAAACAGCCCTACTATAAAAGAGTAGATACCAGAAAATAATAGCATTTGAAGAGTTTCTCCAATGCTTTTAATAAACTCATCAGAATAATCAAGTAAATTCGGAGTATATCTGGCTAATAAATCAAGCATTTTTTATCACCTCAACTCTAATATTATTGTCATTTAGGTACTCAAGCACCTGTTGTTGATTTTCCATTAATCCACTTAAAATAACCACTAAAGATCCCAGTACAGTCTCCGAGATAACCTCTACATTTCCAAAAATTATACTAGCAGTTACATTGAATTTCCTTGATATATAAGAGATAATTGGATCTGCAGTATTTGAGCCATAAAAATCTAATCTACAAAGGCTCTGCCCATTTTCCAAATTAACAATTGATGATTTTTCCTTTATCAATTCATCAATATGAGATAAATTTGAGGTGGTATTTATGAAATCTTTAGTAATTTGAGCCTGTGGATTAGAAAAAATTGATATCACATCGTTTAGCTCTACAATACAGCCATTTTCCATAACTGCTACCCTATTGCATATTTCCTTGATAACACTCATTTCATGGGTGATTATGATAATGGTAATGCCTAGCTTTTTATTTACCTCTTTTAACAGCTTTAAAATAGATTGGGTAGTTTGAGGATCTAAGGCTGATGTAGCCTCATCACATAGTAATATTCCAGGATCATTGGCTAAAGCCCTTGCTATGGCAACCCTTTGTTTTTGCCCCCCTGACAGCTTTGAGGGATAAGCATCTGCCTTATCAGTTATTCCTACTAATTCCAATAGATACATTACCTTTTCTTCTATCTGCTTTTTCCCAAGCCCTTGATATCTTAAAGGGAATGCAACATTCTCAAAAACTGTTCTAGAAGCAAGTAAATTAAATTGTTGAAATATCATTCCAATTTTTTGACGATAAACCCTCAAATCTTTTTCCTTCAACTGTATAAGATCAACTCCATCAATCAACACTTGGCCTTTGGATGGTCGTTCCAATAAATTTATACATCGAACCAAAGTACTTTTCCCTGCACCACTATATCCAATCACTCCAAATATCTCCGATTTTTCTATGTTAAAATTTACATCTTTTACTGCATCTATAGTGATATTATCAGAGGTAAATGTCTTTGATACATCTATTAATTGAATCATTTTCCACCTCCTACTTACTTTGATTCTTAATATTTTCTGCATGTTGGTTTTTGATTTTTTCAAGAAGCTCAGGTTCTAAAATAACATCCAGCGCTGTATGTGCTAAAACCTTAGCACCTAGACCTATGGAATCTAGCCCCAATTTGCTTTTTGAGGCTTCTCTAAATTCTTCACTATGTCCTGGGATATAGTCATTAGAAATCTTTATATGTGGCTGTATTGTAGGAACGACCTGACTGACATTTCCTACATCTGAAGACCCACTGCCCTTTTTCCCTTTCTCTTCTGTGATGAATTCTTCATATCTATTTAAATGCTTTTCATAAATTTCATCGAAGAGTGGTGTAGGTACAATATTGTCTACACTATTTTGAAACAATCCAAACTTGTACTCTGCTCCTGTTTGAAGTGCCGCACCTTCAACGATCTTTTCAAACTTTGCATATAGATCTCTTAAAATAGGTCTAGACTTTGCTCTAAGGTAAAATCTAGCACTGGCATAATCAGGAACAACATTTGCCGCAGCACCTCCATTTGTAATTACCCCATGAATTCTTACATCATCTGTTAAATGCTGTCTCAAGGCATTACTTGCATTATAAACCTGTATAATAGCATCTAAAGCATTGATGCCTTTTTCAGGAGCACCAGCGGCATGAGCCGACTTCCCAAAAAACTCAACATCTACAGGGTCATTTGCCAGAGACGATTTAGTCAATCCATGCTCACAACTTGGATGAACTCCTAAAGCAATATCAACATCATCGAAAAATCCTTCACGTACAAAGCTACCTTTAGCACTTCCATTTTCTCCTCCTTCTTCGCCAGGAGTTCCATATACCCTAGTTTCACCTCCCACCTCATCAATTATTTCCTTGAGAGCAACTGCACCTAAGGCAGAGGTAGTGCCATATAGATTGTGTCCACATGCATGACCAATACCTGGAAGTGCATCGTATTCAGCTAAAAATACAACAATAGGACCTGCCTTTTTACTTTTATATCTTGCATCAAATCCTGTACGGTGTCCTGCAACATCAAGTTTTACTCCGAAACCATCCTCAATAAGTTGTTCTGTTAAAGCCTTACTGGCAAAAAATTCATAATTGCTTACTTCAGGTTTGCTATGAATCTCTAGTGCAATCTGCTGATAAGTTGTCAACTTTCTTTCAACGGTTTGATCAATTAAATCTCTTCTTTTTGTCATGATATCTCCTCCTAAAATATTAACTATAAAATAAAAAAACCTACTATCTTTTATAATAAGAAAGTAGGTTACACAATTAATGATACTTTCTTATCTCTCAAACCTTTTTGGTTTGCAGGATTTAGCACCATGAATAATAAATATTCTGGTTGCCGGGCTTCATAGGACCAGTTCCTCCGCCGCTCTCGATAAGATTAATATTTTGGTTTTTTTCAAATTTATATTACCTAAATAATACTAGATAGACAATTTAAAAAGCCTACCTTCAAGAAATAAGAAAGCAGGCATACTATTTACCATTAGTTTCTTATCTCTCAAACAACTTGGTTTGCAGGATTTAGCACCTTAAACAAATATGTTCAGGTTGCCGTGCTTCATCGGGCCAGTCCCTCCACAACTCTTCATAAGTAAATATAAAATTGATTGTATTTAACTATAATATGATTTTATTTGTTTGTCAATACCTTTTTCTTAATTTTTTAACTCTAGAAGTTTTTCTAATTTTATAACTCTAGAGTGAGAATTCGTTACTATTCACAGTTAGCAGATAGAGAAAAATGGTAAAAATACTAAGGGAACATTTGCAGGAGTGACTATAATTCTTAGTGAATGGAAGATAAAAATCCGTTAAGCAGCTTTCATGTCCCTAAAGATAGACCACTAAGGGAATTGAAAGATGTAGGATTTTTGTCTGGAATGAGCTATAGAATTATTCATCTCCGAAACCGTGAGTGTGTATTTTTTATCTTTTTTCGATTTTATACAATTTAAAGTTACTGTAAATAGTAACGAGAATTCCAGTCCCAGGTTTGCAACATAACAAACTTTTTTCTTTATAAACTTATTTTTAAGTGTTATTATATAAATAGAGAAATATATTAACAAAGGTTTGGCACTATAATTTAATATACACTTATTTACATAAAGGGGGATTCTTATGTTAAATGGTCTAAAGATTAGAGAGTTAAGAACATTGAAAGGTTATACAACCTTGGATTTGTCTAGGTTCACTAATATTTCAAAGAGCTATTTAGAAGAACTGGAAAGAGGCGACAAGAAAAATCCATCCTTTAGCAAAGTTGTATATATAGCAAAGGCTTTAGGTGTCAAAGTAGATGAACTAATAATGAATGTTTAGCTTAAAGATAGTCTTATGGACTATCTTTTATATTGTATGCATATACTTTTCGGCCTCATCCCAGGGAACTGTAAAGGAAACTCCCTTGGAGCAAAAAACCGATGAAGATTGATTATTTACATCTCTGTCCTTGTCATAACTTATTCTTTCTATTACTTCTTCTGTGTTTTCACATACATCATATCCATCAAATATTAGACTAATGCTGCCTGTCCCCTTAGTAAACGAAATTAATTCCATAGAATAATCCATAAAAGACTCTACAGGACCTTTGCCAATTATATTTACATTGTTTCCAATCTGTATCGGAGTCTCAAAGCTTCCCCTTAGTCTTTGTATATCCGATATAATCCGTCCAAAATATGCCTCTTCAA
>ENA-UOOK01001342-UOOK01001342.1-fermentation-metagenome-genome-assembly--contig:-NODE-1342-length-32308-cov-8.832264_pt1 | contig 32308 bp, 24 predicted proteins | sample MGYA00245777_ERZ724023 | MGnify/ENA primary metagenome ERZ724023 (study PRJEB28704, sample SAMN03018312) | fermentation metagenome | biome: anthropogenic terrestrial biome; feature: soil; material...
GGGCGCTTGTCTGCAAAGCAGGCTACCGACGGTGGTGTGATATCACACCTCAGCATGTCGGTATCATAGCCTCGAAACACTACTCGCAAGCTGAGGTGGGAAAGTTGAGTTCTTAAGATAGTAATGAAAAACTACTCGTACTTGCTCTCCAAAGCTTCTGCAAAGAATTTTTCCTTTGTGTAGCCCTCTTTGACCTTATTTATGGCTAACTGCTCATCCATTTCAAGCTTAAAAGCTATAACGAGAGTTTCAACTACCACCTCTTCCGTAATCGTGCTTCCGGTTGTATACTTCTTTAATTGCTCCTGAGTTACCGGAACTCTTGGCAGCTTGTTTTGAGCGTTAACGATTCCATAAGCTTCGTTTATTTCCTTCCACTGTTTACCGGATATTCTTTCAGAAATTATATCCTCAAAAGGCAATCCGACTTTTTGAGATACACGGTCGGCGATCATAATGTCATCTTCATTAATTCCGTCTGATTTCATAAGCTCTTCAAGGTAATTAAAATCAAAAGAGCGTGGCACAAATTCCAGATTATCTTGCTTATATGCATTAAAAGCTTCCAGCCACGTATTACCCGACTCTTTGGCGGTTATTAAAGCATCAAGCTCGTCTATCAGCCCATAATTTTCATTCAAGTACTGATAGGCGATTAAGATATCCTGAAGTCTTTTTCCTGAAACGATATTGTTCTCTATCTTTGTTTTAAAGGTGTCATGAACATTCAAGACAACAAGCATCCGCTTATAATTATTAAGGTTTTTAGTAAACTCACCCGGCTCCTGCTCCTTAATAATATTTTCTATTTCAGGTGATACGTGTACCACGCTTATGTCAATGCTATCACCCGGTTGTTCTCCGAATATGCCGGCATATGCATATATCGCCGACTGCACAATTAATCCCGCGGCAACTATTACAACAAGAATTCTGAATAATTTGTTTTTTTGCATAAAATAATCCTCCCTTATGTTTGGATAACCTTTTAAAGTCAATAACACTATAGAAATTAGGTCAGCTCTTATTTAAATTATTTTGTATTATGTATGAATCCATGATTTTACTGTAAAAACGCATACTGTTGAATAAACATAAATTTATAGTACCGGAAAAGCACGTATTTCAGGCAAAAAATACCTGAATAAAGGTTTTTATGACTGAAATACGATGATTTTCGAGTTTTTCCAGTAAAATCATCTATATAAATTGAAAATGAAGCTAATTATATCTGGTGTTATTTGTTAATCATTTCTTTTCCAATTTATATTGTACATGTGCCTGTTCCGGGTTAGCCAGAACAAATGGCACTTGCATCAATTCGTGTCTGTATATGTTGAATATCTAATTCAACATATACAGATCACTTGATGAAATTTAGTCCTTAATCATCGGATCAATATTCTTGATCTCGTTCATCAAAGCATCTGCTGGGTTTTCCGGAATTACACTGTCGATTTTAGGTATAGGAGCATCAATTAATTCTTCTTTGCTGAACCCCTCATTTTTAAGCTGATTAATCGGATCTTCCCCAAGACCTTTGGTGAGAAGAACATTATCTCTATCGCTCCTGTTCTTTTCACTATCAGTATTAATATCTTCCAACTCTTTCAAAACCTCATTCCATGACAACCCGTCATTTTTCATATTTAAAATAGTATTTACATCAATACCGGTTAAATTGGATATATCACCTGCTATTTTCATATCCCCTGCATCTGTTTGTTCTAAAGCTTCAGTTTGTTCTGCCTTAACATTAAGAAGACCGAACCCTCCTGTAGTAATGGAAATGATTGAGACTATCATTACTACTGTCAATATTAAAGCTATGGGGCGTATATGTTTTTTTAACATAGGTTATTTCCTCCTTTTAATCCACTTCTTCTACGAAATTAATATAAGTTGTGTTGCCGGTCTTAGATCTGAATCGAATAGTTGTAAGCTCGCCTGACCAGCAAGTCCCCGGTGCTATATTTTCGGTTAAAGTAAATTCAATAATTCCATCTGAGCGGTTAACAGTCAGATTTGTACCCGGTATTACACCGTCGGTCATCGTATCATCGGTAGGGGTGAACGTGCACAAATCGACAATCTCCAAATCATTTTCATTAAAAGAAACAACATATTTTACATTTGAGAAATCCTGAACATTTATTGCTAATAAAGTATAATCAAATACTTCGCCTTTCGGACAAACCACTTCGTATGTTGTTGTGCTTGTTGATATTTCAATAAGCTCACTCCATGGGCTTACATCCAAAAGTGTACGAGCCCTAACCCTGTATTGGTGAGCTGTTCCTGTTTGAAGAGCTTCATGGATGCATGTAATATCTGTTACATTTGCCAATAATGCACCGTCAGCTTCAATATCATAGCTAACCGCACCCACAACAGGTTCCCACCAAAATTGAATAGAGTTACTGGTAGCATAATAGTCTGATATATTTGTCCTTCCGGGTGGTTCAGGCAGGGATGAAACGGTAAGCACCACGCACCAGTCATTTGGTAGCTCGGTGTTTTTTACCCTTATCCTATAATCATGATAAGTTCCCGGTAACAACCAGGTATGCGCAAAGACCGTATTGCTGCCATTATCCAGCAATTGGCCGTCAACCTCTATTTCATACTCACAAAGGAACGCAGCTGCATCCCATGAAAGGACTATTGAATCCGTGGTAACGATAGCGGCAACGTTTGTTATAGCTGTTGCAGCAGTTCCCGTATCTAAAGAGGTTGAAATACTAACCGGGCTTGTCCATTCGCTTACTCCGGTTATATTTTTTGAGCGTATTCTGTACGAATGATTTGTGCCTGGCAATAGTTCACTATGATCATAGAATGGTTCACCAACTTCAACGATTGTTGCACCATCAATCTCTATCTCATAGCTTGAAGCATAGGCAGCCATATACCATGTTAGCGAAATAGCATTTCTATCCGCTGCAGCCATTACATTTTCAGGTGTATACGGTTCATACGGATATGTCTTGACACTAAAGGTCTGGCTCCATTCCCCTGTGCCGCCTGCGTTTACGCCTCTGATCCTATAATTATGTGTGGTTAATGGAACAAGTTCCTTATGCAGGTATTTTGTTGCTGCACCGTTATTATAAATGAACCCATCCACTTCGATTTCATATCTATCAGCTTTTATATTTGGTTGCCATTCGATTTGAATAGAGTTTTTAGTTATTATTGTTGATATTTGATTAGGGGGTATTGGCGGATTCGGGAGTGTAGTCACTCGTATGTATTCGCTCCAGTTACTGTATCCCCCTGAGTTTTTGGCTCTTACACGGTAAGCGTGAGTTGATTCAGGGTTAAGACTATAGTGGGTATATGAACGGCTTGAACCGTTATCCTGAACAACCCCATCCACTTCAACTTCATACCCGCTCGCTTTTAAAGCAGCATCCCAAGTTAAGGTCACTTCTGTTTTTGTAAATGACGATTTTATGTTAACAGGTAGTCCCGGGTTATCCATAAGAGTTGATTTGCTGTATAAAGCACTCCAGTTCCCTGTACCACCTGCATTCTTAACCCTTACCCTATAAGTATGTGAAGTTTCCGGTTGCAAGCCTGAATGGGTATATGTATTAGATACACCGTTATTAATAACAAGCCCGTCTACCTCAATATCATATGCGGTTGCATTAGGTATTGCCGACCAAACAATTTTTATAGACTTTTGCTTGGTTTCCGGGAAATCAAGTATTTGCGGTGGCATGGCTAGTGTCCTTCCGCTTTTTGCATCACTGGCTTCGGTTTCAATACCATCTCCGTTTTTTGCTTTAACAGTAAAGGTATAATCGGTATTTGGTGAAAGACCAGATACTGTAGCGCTTTTCCCTTGTGGTGTAATCCATACAGGGGTACTTGTAAGTTTGCCCTGAGCATTCACATATTTCGAACCGCAGCTTACAAGGTATTGGGTTCCGCTTGGATTATTTTCGCTGAAAGAAACAACAAGGCTTGTCTCATTCGCATTACCTACTGATATAACCGGTTTCAGTGCTTTTGTATAAACATTTTGATCTTTTTTAGATGAATGACCCACCTTATCCCTTGCAACAAATTTCACCTGGTACAATGTGTTGGGAGATAGATTGGCAAAAGTATGTGAACTAGAGGTTTTCCATGAGCTGTCATTACTTCCCGCATAATATCGATAGGGCAATTCATGCATAGCCATATTATCTGTTGCAGATCCTGTAACCGTTATTGCATCTTTCGTAGATGTAATGTTAACAGAACCGAGAGTTGGTGCAGTTTTATCAACTTTAAAGTTAATGGTAGCTTGCTGCGTTATTTCACTGTCTTTAACTGTAAACTTCATTGTATGTGTTCCCTGAGAAAAACTCCCCAGGTTTAATGCGTTAAAGCTGACATTTTGTGTTGATTGTGTGTTTGATATTGTTTTTGTATCCCTTGGTGACGTTTCCGAATCAATAAAAACCTTGCAGGTTAATATATCACCTTCGGGATCGGACACTGCAATCACCGGAACAAAAGAGCTGGATGTCTCGCTAAAAATCATATCTTGTGTGGGTGATATAATATTTACGGAAGGTGATGTATTGGTAACATAATTAATTGTTACATTATAGGCATAATAGTAAATAGTATCACCATAAACATAGCCACTGTAGTATCCTGTATAGTCATCATGCCAGGTTATTTCTGTTTTTGTTAGTGTGCCAATATAATAAGCCCGCCAGGAAGTTACAAATTGATACGAGCCGTCAGGATTATTATATCTGGTTCTTTCCTGTATAGTCTCGTGGCTATGTTTAGGTATATCGCCTTTGTAACCATCTTCATCTACATGCATTGAAGGATGATCAGGAGAACCCAAGCTATAGTCCGTTAGGAGAAAGTTACCGTTTGAATCATAATAATCTGTTCTTGTATTGTCTTGTATCCTTAAAAATTCTTTTGATACTTCTTTAGATTCATAATACCCATTGTTCTCAGTCCGTTGCAGACTAATATAACCGGAATATCCGTTCTTGTAATAATAATAGCGGTCTGGGGGATAGTCTTTTCCAGTATTATTAGAATAGTTGCTAATATAATCTGATTCTTCATAATAATCAACAGAGTCACCATTTCTGCATGTAATAGTTACTTTATTACCATTAACACTAAAAGTTACATTACCAGTATCAACAGTCATAGAAGTAATTCTCACAAGACCTGGAATTGTAATAGTTGCGCTTCTATATTCATCGGTGTCTTTAGAAAATCTATGGGTCATAGTTTCACTTTTAGCAAAAGTATGTATAGAAAATGTATTCAGTAAAATTATTGTGATCCCTATAAGCAAAAGAGCATTATAAACCTTTTTTATTATCTTTTTCACAATTAGTCCCTCCCTTTATTGGATAGTATAAGTCACTTTGGAGTGACCGCTTGTATTTGATAAAAACTTTATAATCTGAACCACAGTTCTGTTTGCGTTTCTTATTTTATATACAATTCTTCCATTGCTAAATTCAAGAACGCTTATATTCGTACCATCGATATCTCCTATTTTTGTCTCAGGTTCAGGAGTTAATGCGCAAAGGTCGAATACCTCTAATTCTTCCGGATTATATGTTACGGTAATAATGCATTCGTTTTGTCCTGCCTTTTGCGGTGCAACTATTACGAAATTAAAAATCGTATCTTTTTGAGTTGGGACTGCCACTTCAGGAGTGGTTAACTGTGTAAGAGAATCACTCCAATCACTTGTTGTATGTTCATTTTTAGATCGGATTCTATAAATATGTCGAGTATTGGATTTCAACCCTGAGTGCAAGTATTCTGTTCCTGTAATATCTTTTATAACAATACCGTCTACCTCAAGATCGTAGAAAATTGCACCTTCAACATTATCCCAAAACAAATTAACTTCTGATGTTGTTTCTGTTGCCGACAAACCTGCAGGGATATCAGGTGCTGTATTGCACTCTATATAACTACTCCATTCACCGTTCCCCAATTCATTCTTTGCTCGGATTCTAATCATATACGAAGTGTTTGGCTCCATTTTAAGATGAGTATGGCTGGTTTTCGATGCATTAGCAACAATATCCCCATTTATCTCAACATCATAATTAGTAGCTCCATTTACCTCATCCCATACAATTTCCAACGATCTACTTTTAGGAAGACAAGCCAAGTTTGCCGGAATACCAACAAGAGCTCTAACCGATATTGCTTCACTCCATTCACTCGTATCGGTATCCCTTTTTGATCTTACCTGATAAATATGCATTGAATTCGGTTCAACTCCGATATGTTTATAAGTGGTGCTGTTACCGTTATCATAAATGTTACCATCTATCATTATTTCGTAGCCGGTGGCACCAGAAACCGTATCCCACTTAACGTTTATCTCTGAACTCGTTGAAACTGTGCTAATATTTTTAGGGGTTCCAACGAGTGTATAAAAGTTAGCCGGTTCACTCCATTCTCCCGCTCCTTCTCTATTCCATGCCCTAACCCTATACAAGTGAGCACTGAATGTTTCCAAACCTGTATGTTGGAATTGGATACTGAGACCGTTTTGGAGAATTAGCCCATCAGCTTCAATGTCATAAGATGTAGCTCCTGCAACCATACCCCAGTTCACAGTAATCTGCGTACCGGATGATTTTCCCTGAATGTTTTCAGGTGCTGCCAAAAGCGTTGACTTTGTAAGCGGTTGACTCCATATACCCTCAATATGGTTGTTCTTTGCTCTTACTCTGTAAATATGCTGTGAATCAGGTGTTAGCCCTGTGTGTATGAAGTTTGTTTTTTTGTCATTATTATATATTTGACCGTCAATTTCAACATCATATCCAGCCGCTCCTTCAATCGTATTCCACGTAAGCTGTATTTGTGTACTTGTTAACGTAAAATCAATGTTTTCCGGAGGAGAGAAAAGTGTTGAACATTCCTCCAGAGAACTCCAGTCACTTGTACCATTAATACCTGTGCTCCTTAATCTATATGAATGAATTGTGTTTGGCTGAAGCTGTTTATGTTCATATTTCGGTTCAGACAATCCGCTATGTGTTACCCCATCTACCTCAATATCATAAGTTAACGCACCCGGCATTGCATCCCAATAAACAATGATTTTCTTATCATTTGCTTCGGTTCGTATATATGACGGTATACCTGGCAGAGTAGTTTCTGCCACAATTGAACTCCAATCGCCATCACCACTGGAATTTTTTGCTCGCACTCTGTATGTCTGCTGGTTATTTGAATTTAAACCATCATGGATGTACCATCCCTGCGCTCCTGCATCCACAGCAGTGCCATAAACTTCAATATCATAGCCGGTTGCTCCTATAACCGGATCCCATGAAATCCTTACAGAACTGCTTGTAGGCTCTGTTATAATGTTTTCCGGAATATCAGGGAGAGTCCATATAGATTGCTCATCACACCATCTCCCAATACCTCCTGAATTTTTAGCCCTAACACTTATAAAATACTCTGTTCCAGGTTGTGCATTCTGGTACAAAAATGGGCTTTCTACATCGTTTAGCAGTTGTTCACCAATTTTTATATCATATCCTGTTGCTCCGGTAGCATTTTCCCATTGTATTTCTATACATGTTTGCGATGCATTCATATTCAATATTTTAACAATATCCGGTATTGTCCATACACTAAATCCGTCAGACCATTTCCCCAAGCCACTGGTATTCTTTGCTCTTACCATCAACACATATTCTGTTCCAGGTGAAAGATTTTGTATCGCTTGTGGATTTGTTACATCATCAAGTTGTATATCATCTATTTTTATGTCATATCCGGTTGCACCGGTAACCTCATCCCATTCAACAGCTAAATAAGTTTCACCAGATAATATGGTAATATTCTCTGCAACTGCCGGCAATGTCCACTTTACAAGCTCGTCGTTCCAGAAACCATAGCCGCTGGAATTTTTGGCACGAAGCTTATAAATATGCTTGGTTCCTTCCAGCAATCCCTGGTGTATATAGGGTGAAGATACATCTTCGAATAAAACTCCATCAACCTCTATGTCATATCCGGTTGCTCCGGTTACTTCGTTCCAGAAAACCTCTATTTCTGTTTCTGTTGCTTCTATGGTTGTATCATTAACTTTATCCGGAATTGTCCATAAAGACACTTCATCACTCCAAACACCAGTACCGCTGGAGTTTTTAGCACGAATTAAGTAATTATATAAAGTTCCCGGGATTAATCCTTCATGGATAAAAGGGCTTGATGGGATTTCTGTAATAGTGTCTCCTTGCTTTACTTCATAACTGCTGGCACCTCTTACAGGCTCCCATTGAATAAAAATGGTGTTTTGCATACCTTGTGCTTCGATGCCTTCAACCGAACCGGGAAGTGTCCACACCTCAAATGATTCATTCCAGTATCCAATTCCACTGGAATTTTTGGCTCTGATCCTAAAAGTATGTCTTGTTCCTGATTCAAGATCCGTATACATGTATGGGCTGGGTTGGTCCTCAAAGATTTCGCCATCCACTTCAATATCATAATCTGTTGCACCGATTACATCATCCCATGAAATATCTATCTGGCTTTCACTGGCACTACTAAAAATGCTCGTTACAATGTCAGGTACAGTCCAATATGAATACTCCTCGCTCCAAACACCTGCACCACTCTCATTTTTTGCGCGGACTCTATATCTGTGTAAAGTTCCCGGTTTTAGATCAGTAACTGATACTATAGATAGAGGTTCTTCCAGCATTCTGCCATCGAACTCAATATCATACGCAGTAGCACCGATTACATCATCCCAGTAAGCAACAATAACTGTCTGGGTAGCATATGAATTCACCATTGTAACCTTATCAGGTATTGTCCATTTATTAATTATTTCTGTCCATTTACCACAGCCGCTTGAATTTTTTGCTCTTATACGGTAATAGTGTATAGTACCCGGCTGCAGGTTACTATTAATAAATGGGCTTTCAACATTCTCAAACAAAATACCGTCTACTTCAATATCATACCCCGTTGCCCCTGTAACTTGATCCCACGAAATATTGGTATCGTTTTCTGTGGCTTCGGTAACTATACCGCAGGGAATATCCGGCAAAGTCCAAATATCATAAGTGTCAGACCAACTGCCGGTTAGCATGCTCGAAGTAGCCCTTATACGATAACTATGAAAAGTACCTGCGGGTAACCCGATATGCCGGTATGAATTACTGTATACAGAATCAACTACTGTTCCGTTATCTTGAGCATCATATCCTGTAGCACCTTCAACAGGCGACCAGAGTAACTGTATGGAGTTTTCCTGAGCTTCAGCCAATAAGATGAGAGGCTTACCAAAAAGTGTTTGATCACCCCAAACCATTTCATCGCCTATGAATGCAGTAACTTTATCCCATATAATATAATCATGTTTTGAGTAGGTATATGAATAATCATTGGTTTGGTTATATTTCGTCCAATCTGTTTTTGCCATTCTCGTATGTATATCTACTTTTGATCCCGGTTTAATAACGCCTGCACCCGATTTGAACCCTATCTCCAAATAAGTATCAGCTTTTTCGATCGGTTCAGAAAGTTTAACGAAATTTCCTATTACATTGGAACTCCCTACATTTGACCAATCACACCAGAAATTTTGTTCCTGATTCCCATCAATTGTATAATAATAGCGAATTCTAACATCCTGAAGGTTTATTGGCACATTCCCTGTATTCGATAAAATATATCTTGGATATAATGTTTTTGTATCCTCATGGACTTTCGTGTTACACATCTCTATCTCTATCTTTTTTACGGGGATTGGTGTTGGTGCGGGACTTTGGGGTTCGGTTCCCCAAACGAGTGCATTATTTACATATACAGTGGCTTTATCCCAGACTGCAAAATCATCGCTGTTACAGTTAAAAGAATAATCATTTAATTGATTGTAATTGCTCCAATCAGATTTTGCATACCTGCACTGCAATTCAACATATTCACCAGACTTTATTGATTTCGCTCCGTTTTTAAAACCTATTTGTATATAGCTGTCTGCACCAATCATGGGAGTTGACATTTTCGCAAAGGAGCCGGTAACCTTTGAACTTCCAACACTGGACCAATCGCACCAAAAACTCTCCTTCGCTTCTCCTTCAGCCGTATAATAGTATATTATTTGTACTTCGCTAAGCTTTATATCTGATGTTCCTGTATTGTATAGCCTGAACCATGGTGAAATCGTGTTGCACGATTCATCCCTAGTATTGTTATATGCTTCCAGCTCCACTAAAGGAACAGATGGCTCAGGTTTATTAGCCTTTGCATAAACCTTATCTCTATATTTCTCTACGGTTATAGCATCTTCACCGAAAGCGGCTGTAGTTGGGGATACAAAACATAAAAAAATAAAAATGCAACACACAGTTAAAAAATAATACCAAGATTTTTTAATCATTTTTCCACCTCTTAAAAGCATTTTTAAGCTTAATTCCTGAATAATGTATTAACAGCATGGATGTGCATAGCTTGATAACTCTGTCTCTACTTGAAGCGTTTAATCGTTATGTAATATTTCAGTTATCTTATTGTAATCTATTTGTTTTATTTTGTCAATATCTTTGTTAAAATTTGTTTTTACCGTACTTTTGATGGTTTTTTGACATTTTGAACTTGTCAAAATATACGACATTAGTGCGGAATAAGGTTTTAAATGCGCAAAAAAGCGATGCCTGAATAGCACTCTATTTTTAGGCAATATATGTATATGATTCGTTGGCAAAGGTAATTTTATCCCCGGCATTAATAACGGTAGCGGAATTACATAAAACTCTCACACCGTTTACATATGTGCCATTGACAGAATTAAGATCAATAATGCAATATTCTCCGTCTTTTTCAACTAATTCAGCATGGATTTTCCCAACAGCATTATTTTGTATAACATGATCTACACTATCCTCAAGTCTTCCAATGAGTATTGAGTTTTTATGTAATACGATTTTATCACTTGGGTATGTTAAGTTTTGCAAATACGGAGTGCTGTTTTTGCCTAAAACAACCGTTTTGTCCGAGACAGGCTTCTTTATGTAATTTTTCTGGAAGTTTTCTGCGCTTTGTTGGATCCTTTGTTGAATCATCGGGATCTGTTGGTTGTGTTGGTTGTCTTGGTTGTGTTGGTTATTTAGGTTATGCTTGTTATACTGGTTTTGCTGGTTCTGTTGACTATGCTGGTTCTGTTGACTATGCTGGTTATGCTTTTCGTATTCCTTTGTAGTTTGGCTTTTTATTACTGTATGCTCATTTGCCATACCCTTGCCGCTGATATTTTTATTTAAAATATTTACTTTCTTTTGAGGAAGGATTACATCTTCTTCTATTTCCTCATTAACAAAGCGTTTAAACGCAGGTATGTTTTGCATGCTTTGCTTGCTTTGCTTGCTTTGCATGTTTTGCTTGCTTTGCTTGCTTTGATTTTCTGATTTAAGATTATTCATATCGCTATTTTCTTTTCCCGCTATTCTTGTTATAAGAAAGTAGTTGATTGACGCAAAAACTAATATCATTCCTGTAACCTTACCGGTAACATTAGTCGAGCCTATAGATTTCGATGTTATGATAAATATAAAAAATACAAGCATTATTATATCTATAGCACCAATTATCAAGTAAGAGGGTTTCACCTGTAGCAAACCATTTCTGCTGGTGTTGCCAAAATCAATATTGCTGCTTACTTGATTTTTTCCATGCTTCATCTCATTTTCTGCGGCATTTCGCCTAATGTTTTCCTTCCTGCCACCTTCTATTTCATTATTTTTCGTCTGACTTTCAGCTTTGTATACAAATCTGTTTTCTATTCTGTTTTCATTATTACCATTTTCCATCTTGCTTTCAATGTTGCTTCCTGTTTTGTTTTCCATTTTGTTTATTGCTTTGCTAGTCTGCTGGTTATTGAGGGTATTCCTTTTTACACCGGGAATTTCAAGTCTGTTTTGCTGACCCTTGAGCTCACCATTAAGAAATGAAAAAGGCTTCTTCTCTGGTTTCTTTATTGGCGAGACGGGTTCTTCAAAATGCGATATAGACTCTTCTGCTTGATTTTTGGTTGCTTCAGCCAATGGTATGGAATCTCCTTTTGTTTCACTTTCTAATATGCATTTTGAAATTTGCTCTATAGAAAAGTTCTCTTCTTTCAAAACCTCTAAAAGTCTCTTTAAAATTACACCTGAGGAATCATCTGAAAAATTAATATCCTCAACCAGCAGCTTTTTTAGAAAGGCTTTTAGCTTCTCTTGCTCATTTCCACACAATTCCGTAGGAATATATAAAAAGTATAAATCGAGATCTGAAGGATCACAGAAAATATATGAAATATCAAATACCACAGAAGACAGATCAAGAAGATAATCATTTAATTCGCGGGTCAATTTTATTATTTGAAGCATTATATGTAAAAATTTGTCCTGTGTAATTGGCTTTCGTTCCAAAACACGGCTAAGAGGTATTTTGGATGTAATATCAAAATACAACTTCCAGTCATTGTTTAGCCTTTGAACAGATAGAGGTAATATTAAATCCACTGCGTTATTTTCAAGCATTTTTATCTGATATTGCTTAATTTCATCTTCAGCAGGTATGGAAACTGTAAAATAGCTTCTATCACCTCCGCATGTATATTCTTTTGAATAATCTTCAAAGTATTTCATTTTGAACCTCCCTTAATATTCTCTTATTTTCTTCACTTACCGCTATTTCCCGTAGTTTTTCATCTGATAATATTATTTCTCCCACATAGTGGCGAAACGACTTTTTCCTGCAAGTTTACCTTCAGAAAGATGCAGTTTGCTGCAATCTGGTGTAATCACAATATGATTATCCAACCTTCGAAGGCTGACAAAATTAAGATATCTTAAGTTTCATCAGAAAGTTACATTGTGACTTTTCCGGGTGAAAATCATAATATTGATTATTCTCCGTTTATCTAAAAGTCACTTTTCAACTTTCCGGGCGATAATCATAATATATTTGCTACTAAAAAAGACAAAGCTATACATGGTGCAAGAGGAATCGTGGTCCCCTTAAATTTTCTTTTCTTCATTCCTTTAACCAAACCAAATATTGATGAAAGCATAAATGTCAAAAACATAAAAATCACAATATTTTCAAATGGTACTGCGGGAACAGAAAATCCTAAAAGCAATACATCACCCAATCCAATAGACTTTTTGCCTATCATTAATATCATTGTTAATACCAAAATGACAAAAAAGCCAAACAGCCACACTCTGTAATCCCATTCATACAAAACAGCATTAACAATATTAATCAATAAAACACAAATACATATAAACAGCGGAATCTGGTTTTTAAAAATATCATAAACAGCAGCAACGCATAATAGCAAAAACACAGCTAAGTTTTGAATCATATACGCTGTTGATGGGTTTAATATCACTAAAACAATGTATACAAGAAGAACCGCAAATACCACAATATAATATTTCATTTTAATTTTATTATTCTGCTTCATTGTCTGCAGCCTCCTGATATTCACCATATTTCTGTGCTTGTTTCAATTCTATACCAAGCTTTTCAGCAATGTGGGTGCATTCCTCAAAAGCCACCCTGTACGGCTCGGGGAGTTCTGTATTTTCCGGAATTATAACATATACTATTCGTTTATATTTTTTCTCTAATCCTTGAACATCGATTATAAAGCTTTTTGTTTCATATTTTTGAAATTCATTTAGCTTGAATATGTTTTTCTTTATTTCTCCCACTACTCCGCTTTTTTTCTGGTACGCAGGTAAAAACGGGTTTAAGGAAAAGATTGTGTACAACTCTCCATTACTACCATTCTCTGCATACTTAATAAGATCAATTGTTTTAAAATGGTATGGTGTTGTTTCCGCATTAGACATGCCCTTTTTCAATTCTTCAGCATACCATTTATCCACCTTGTTCCCACGTCCAAAATGCTGACTGGTGTAATAATTACTCTTGTCAATATTCCAAATACTATCCCCTGACCCGATTACCGGTTCATCATGCTCGATTTTATCAACGCCCCAAGTCCATGCAAGAACACAAGCCCGGTTTCTTAGCCGTATTTCAGGAAAAAAGATAAAATCAGGTACCGGTTTAACCTTATACTCAACTATGAGATCAATCGTTTCATTATCATCTAAAAAGGTTGAGCAAGATATATCCAATTCATTTATCCCATCAACAATCCGGAGTCTTTCATCCACATGGCTAAGATCAATTTGCATGTCTATTGCAAGGTTTCTTTTGATCATGCTTTTTGATATTGAACCAAATAGCATAGTTTTTCCTTTCCCGAACAATGTGTCGGAAAGAGCAAGCCCTATTAGGCGTATTTCGTTCATTGGATTAGTTATAAGGTTCTCAATCTGCTGTGCAAGCTCCTCACCTGCTTCTGTGGCACTGCTTGCGTTAGATGCAATATTTATCAAATCATTCATTGTATTTATACTCATTGCATTAGAATCATCATTTCCGATTTGGCTAATATTATCTGTCAGGCTTTGCATTTCATTATAAAAAGTGCTCAGTACATTTTGCTGATTTGCTAATTCTTCTTTTGCATTATCAATCGCATTATTCAGGTTATCGTGCTGCTCCTTTAAACCCGACACTGCGTACAAATAACTATATTGTGACAATTGTCCAGCAACTTGATTAATTGCCTGCTGCATGCGTTCATATGTAACAGCAACACGGATTACAGTCAATACTGATATAAAGGCAATCATAAGTATTGGAAGCACAATAGCTGCTTCAACAGTTGCACTACCTCTTTGATATCTTTTAGTGTTTACAGCATGGGCATTTTGCCCATTAAGAGCAATCTTACCAGTCAATACCCATACCCCCAACGTATTTTAATTTGACTCTTATTTTCTTTTTTCATAAACAAAGGTAGAAACAAATATTTCATTGAAATATCCGCTTCAATTATGATATATGAATTAAACTCCGATAAGCAAAAGTCGGGATTCTCTAAGGATTTTTGCATGTTTAACTGCATTAGATCAGCTGTCCTTAGCAATTTGGTCTTCTGCGGTACAATTAATAGAAGAAGCCTTAAATAATCAATATAATCAAAGGAAACAACAGTTCCCACAATTTGATCTGTAACCCCTGTATCTTTAATTTTAGAGCCAAGCTTTTTAACTGAATCAGCAAGCTGCTCCGTTCCTTTGTCTATAATACTGTCACAACCATCTTTTATCTTGCTAACAAAATTCTTATATGCACTGCTTTCGAAAATAAAAGAAGAAATCTTCTCTGTGATTTTTTTCTTATATTCCTCAAGTTTAAGCTTAGTCCAATTTGCACCCTCATCTTTTATCGATTCATATTGGTTTTGGGCAATCTGAATTATCCACTCTTTTAAGCCCTCAAAATCGCTAAACTCATTAATATTTCCTAATCCCTGTATTGTTGGATCAGCTATATTGTCTACACTGTCACCTAATTCTGTTATTGCTAACTCCAAAGGAACAAATGCCTCTTGAACCACACTTGAAACCATATCATTAACAATTGCCTGTAGAGCATCATCACCCTCGCTTATCAAATCATCCTTCTTTTGCTTAAACCAGTCTGAAGATTCATCAAGGAATTGCCCTGCAACATTTGAAAAAAGAGATTTGAGGTCTAGTTTCCAAGTGTTTTTTGTTTTATAAATCGGCACCGGCTTTCCGGCATTTATATCTCTAATGTCCAGCCATGACTCACCGGCAGCCCAACCTATTAAAATTAGATTCTTTACAAGCGGTACAGCAAAACCGCTCCACCCTGCCAACGCTGTTGCTGCTGTTAATGCGGTTGCGGTTTTATCAGGGTTGGTATAAACATGGATAATATTCAGACCCATTCTAATTCCAAATATGCTTGCACCGGATAAATTGGCATTAGCTTTTTCTCTTTTTGATCCAAAAATGATGTATTCAACCTCAGCTTTTTCATAAAATGTTTCATTGGTAAACGAAGTAGGACGTATTTTGGGTCCGGCAACTTTATCGATATTAGCGTTTTTAAAAGCTCCTACTATAAATTCATTAACATATAGGCTATTTATCAACGCTTCCGAAGAATCAGATATAATCTGCCCTATTTTTTCTGAGAAGCTTCCATTTTGGTTTAATAAGTCTCCATACTTTTCCTCTACATCTGATTTGTTAGATGCTTGATCCTCTAAGAGATTTTGCTCCACCTGCATTTCTTCTTCCGAAAATTCGCTTTGTTTAACGTTTACATAATTTCCGTCCTTATCTTTAAAAGATGGCAAGCGAGCAAAAACCTCGTTAATTTCCTTGTCAGATAAGTTCTTGTCCTCGCCATTATAAGCCTCTTTATCTTCTTTGTTTTCTTTGTCAGAGGTTTCAATGTTTTGCTTAAGTTTTTTTTGCTGACCTTTGTCTTTACTGTTGTCTACGTTATTACTCTCATTAAAAAACTTATTGCACCATTTATAAAATTCGTTCTTTTCCTTTTTATTTATTTTGGGATCTATTGAGTACGACGGCTCATTATATTTGCCGGTAATTTCATGAAAGTGGTTTTCTGTAAGCTTTACCCTACCCTCTATATCATCTGCAAAATCCTGCTTTTGGGGAACAATGCATGTTTTAGGTACAGCTTCAACCTTTTCAATCATTAAATCTATACTACTTAATTGATTCATCATTGTTTCAATTGTTTTTTCAATTGTATTCTGAATATCCTGTAAGCCGGTAAGATTTGTATTGCTTTTCTCTTTTATGTCGTTTATAACGATTGAATCAGCGTTTAAAACAAGCTTTTCTATATCTGCTTTAATACGCATAAGAAAAGAGTTATCCGACTTTTCTCTTTGCTTTGCGATTTCTGCGTTTATATCATCAATATGTCCCTTTGCTGCCTTTGCACCCTTTTCAATTTCGTCTGCTAGGGCTAAAGCTCCCTCATGGTATCTTGTATACTTCACCACTATTGTTTCTATATTTAGTACATGGTTATAGATTTCCTCGGTTTTATTTTTGATATCTTTTAAAGCAGATAAACATGTGGTTACTTTATCATTAAGCCGCTCCAATTCTTTGCTTACTTCTTTTTCACAATCTTTGATCTCTTTATTTTTCTCGAAAATTTTCTGTTCGGTCTTTGATATTTTGTCTGACTCCAGTTGCATGGCGTCTTTATATCCGTCATCCAGCTCTTTGCAGCTTTCTATTTCTTTTTTTAAAGCTTCAATCTCTGTTTCCATATCTTGAATTTTTTCTTCGTTCGGTTTTTCTTTTTCTTTTTCTTTAAAAATCGACTTTTCAGTATCTGTAACCTTTTTATTTAATTTATCTAAATCTTTATTATTTTTCTCGCTTAATTCTTCGATATCATCATAATTTTCTTCAAGAATATCCAGTTGCTCCTCATATGACGATAAGCTGGTTTTAATTTCATCTATCTGGTTTTTAACAGTAATAATCTTTTCAGTAAGCTCGGGCATCGCCTTTAAAGCAATTTCATATTGCCCTCCCGCAGCTTCTTTGCTTTTAATGCTTTGCATATTTTCATTTATTGATTTTATATTCTTTGCTATATCTCCATTTTGTTTTTGCTCCGCTAAAAAACCATTGATTCTTTCGGAAAGCAACAGGCTTAAGTAAACCTGCTCTTCGCGTATTTTTTGAAGCTTTTTTTCAAGATCCATTTTCTTATTTAACAGACCGGATTGCTTCATAAAAGTATTTAATGCTTTAAGCTTTTCAACAAAATTACCTATTGTATTAACAGGTGCCCTGTATTTCATAAACTGTGTTATTTGCTGCTCTAAAACATAATCCTCAGACATATTAAAGCAAGGGATCACCCTTATGCTATCAACTTCAAAGCCATATAAATCAATTAATCCCGGGGTGTAACGATTTTCAACCGCAAGGTTTTTTTCAAGCAATTCAAATATAAGCAGCTCAAGCTCTTCATTTTTCTGATTTGTAGCCATGATTCCATATTGCTCCTTCAGAGGAGCATGGTATCTGGTTAACGCGGACTGTAATGATAACTGTACTGCTGCCTTTGCATGCTTCTTTCCTGTTTGCAGTCTTGACAAATCTACCATTGTCCCGGAAAACGCTATAAGCACCGATAATATAATACTTACAAAAACTGTTACACTGCCCTTGAGCCTCATTTTTCACCCAACCCTGTTTTTTATAAAATTCCTAAGACCCCACTTCTATAAGTTGGGGTTCCTTGTTCTTTCTTCGGTGGGGGTAGAGTACCCCACCGAAGCCCAATGCGTATTTTACTTCGTAAAAACGCGTGATGTTCAGCTTCAGCTGGACGAGTTCACTAAACGCTTTTCTTAGTCTCCGCAATCATATTTTCTATTTCACTATCTTCTGGAAGTGCCTGAGTTGTGCCATGTTTTGTAACAGTGTAGCTTGCAAAAAGGTTCGCAAATACACCGGTTTCTTCGTCGGATAGCCCGGTGGTAGTACCATAAATAACAGCTGCGTTAAATGCATCGCCTGCCCCGCTGGTATCCACCACATTAACTTTATTAGCAGGAAAAGTTATTGAACTGTTTTTTGTGTAATATGCGCATCCTTTTCCGCCAAGCTTGACCCAGATAGAGCTAATTCCCTTCGACAAAATTGTGAGAGCAGCCTCATGCACATTCTGACCGGCACCAAGAAGCTCAAGCTCCTTTTCATCCGGAAGCAGAACATTAATGTAAGGATATATTCTTTCAAACGCTGCTTTTGCGTTATCGTCAAATTTCCCTACGGGGACACGTATATTAGGATCCAAAAATACCATCCCACCTTTTTCCCTAACCTGGCGTGCCATATTAATTGCAGTATGCCGGCTTTCATTTCCCTCAATCAGTACAACCCCTGACAAATACAACACTTTACTCTGCTGCAGAAGTTTAGTGTCATAATCTGTAATATAAATGTCTGCAGCATTTCCACGAACTGATATCCACCTTTTCTCACCATTGGGGGTCATCAGAGCAACTGTTACCCCCGTAGGATGATCTGAATGTTTTATATGTTCGGTAGTCATCCCCTGTTCTTTTAAGTAGTTACATATGAGGGTACCAAACATGTCTCTACCTATCTGGCTGATCATTATTAGCTTAAGCTTTAGACGTTTCAGCACTGCAGCGGTATTATACACAGAACCTCCCATATTGATGGACATTTCAGAGCTGTATGAACAGCCCCCTTCTACAGGTAATTCATGCATCGGTATCATAATGTCTACATTACAATCACCAAAACACAATATTTTTTCCATAACATAACCCTCACTCTTACTTGCGTTTGATCTTTTCGGCTATCTTCTATGAATGAGCATTTGCGCGGAATCATTCATCTCCCACCTACACTTTCACTATCGTAAATACGGTAGTTTTGAGGTAGGGGATCTCTGATTGATTGATAATAAATTTAACAACTCAGTTTTCGTCAACAACTTTTGTAGATGTTCAGTCACATTTTAGTGTACTGTTTTTTTATTTTACGATAGAATGCTTCATGAACTTCGGTGCTAAGAAGCCAAATTTCTACGATATTTCGAGTAAAAACTAAATAATAGTTGATTAACAATACTGTTGTGTTTGTACACCTATGCTCTTGTTCATAGTCATTGTAGCATTTTAATCATTAAACCACAGCATTTTTTTAAAATATTTCTATTTTAACAGCATATACGTATTTTACAAACATTCTGCGTTTCTTTTTGTTAAAAAGAATTACTTTAAGGGTATAATATGATTATCACACAGTAAGTAACGAAGTGACTTTCCGATGAAATTTAAAAACCTTTAATTTTATCAGCCTTTAACGAAGGTTGGAAAGCCATATTGTGATTGAACCAGGTTAGATCTTGTTACAACTTACCTACAGGTTTTACCAGTAAAGAAAAATTAGCTTTGCGGCTTTCTGGTAGCAATCATACTATTCATAACAGTTAATAGTAAGAAGCTTAGCAGAGCCAAGCAAGGTTTTATACAAAGTTTTATACAAGATTTATACAAGATTTTACGCCTTTCCAAGAAATCGTATATTGCATTTACTAAATTGTAAAATTTACGGAGGATAACTATGAAAAAGACTATTAAAAATAATGTTTATTGGGTTGGGAAAATCGATTGGGAGCTTGAGTCGTTCCATGGTGCCGACTATTCTATTAACCATGGGTCGAGCCAAAATGCTTATTTAATTAAAGAAGAGAAGACTGTACTAATTGATACCGTATGGAGACCACATTCCACTGAATTTGTCGATAATCTGGCAAGCGAGGTTGAGCTTGATAAGATTGACTTTATTGTTGCGAACCATGGCGAGGTGGATCACAGTGGTGCATTGCCCGCTCTGATGGAGAAAATTCCAAACACACCGATTTACTGCACAGCGAATGCGGTTAAATCTCTTACGGGGCAATACCACCATCCCGAATGGAACTTTAAGGTTGTCAAAACAGGCGATTCAGTTGATATTGGTAATGGTAAAAAGCTTATATTTGTTGAGATGAAAATGTTGCATTGGCCGGACAGTATGGCAACGTATATGACAGGCGATAATATTCTGTTTTCAAATGATGCTTTTGGTCAACATTATGCTGTGGAAGAATTGTTTAATGATAAAGCCGATTATTGTCTTCTTTGGGAAGAAGCAATGAAGTATTATGCCAATATCCTTCATCCTTTTTCGCCACTTGTTAAAAAGAAGATCGAGGAGATTAAGTCACTGAACATCCCCATTGATATTATAGCAACAAGCCATGGTTCTATATGGAGAGACAACCCCATGCAAATTGTTGAGAAGTATTACGAATGGTCACAGAGCTATCAGGAAAACCAGATTACAATAGCATATGACACGATGTGGGAAGGTACTATGCAGCTTGCTCATAAAATTGCCAAAGAAATTGCGAGCCTGTCACCTGATACAAAGCTAAAGGTTTTCAATATCTCAAAAACCAACAAAAACGATATTATGACAGAAGTGTTTAAGTCAAAAGCAATCGCGGTTGGCTCACCTACCGTAGGGCAAAGCATTTTGTCGTCTGTGGGCGGCTGGATCGATTTTCTTAAGGAATTAAAATTTAAAAACAAGAAAGCTGCTGTTTTTGGCTGCTATGGCTGGAGCGGTGAATCCACAAAGATCCTTCGCGAAAGATTGACCGATGCCGGTTTTGATGTTGTAGAACCGGAAATTAAGTGCATGTGGAATCCTGAAAAAAACGATTTTGCCAAGGCTTCAGACATTGCCAAAGCCCTTTGCGATTGAGTTGTTAAACTAAACTTTTCAGCAGAGCAAAAGTTATGCTCTGCTGTTTTTTCTTTTCAAAAATTTCATTCAAAATAATCACAAATAATAATAATGAAATACAGTTAATCAAACTCGAATCCATGGATTGGTATGTAAATTATGGTATAAAATTACTACGTGGAAAATGTTGGTTCCTCACAGTTGTTGCTTTCCTATCACTCTTGACAGTTTCGTATTACGGTGGTAATATGATATGCAGTATTACTTATGTAGTACCGAACAAACATTGAGGGAGAACAAAAATACTGTGAAGAAAATAAAGGTGTCTGATTCTGAATATATAATAATGCAGGTACTATGGGATGAATCCCCCATTTCATCTGCGGATATAGTCGGTCAATTAAAGGAAACAACAGATTGGGATCCGAAAACCATTCATACGTTTTTACGTCGGCTTGTTTCTAAGAACATTGTTAATGCCGTAAAGGAAGGCAATTTCTACAAATATTCACCTAATATAAGCAGAGATGAATATGTTTTTTCGGAAACAAAATCATTTGTAAAAAAGATATTTGATGGCTCTATAAGTAGCCTCGTGATTAATTTTGTACAGAACGAAAAGATTTCGAAAGAAGAAGAAAGAAAGCTGAAGAAAATGCTTGAAGTCTTGGATGAGGGAGGTCATAATTAATGGCTCTAACAAGCGCCTTTGTAGCTGTTATTAATTTAAGTGCTGTCGGGATAATCGTTGCGGGCATCCTTTTACTTATCAAGTTCGTATTTGGAGAAAAGCTTAGTGCTTCATGGCATTATTACATCTGGTTGATTTTTCTGATAAGATTGCTATTGCCTGTTTTCCCGCAAAGTCATGTAAGTGTGTTTAATATTATAAAGCTTCCTTATCAACAGCATTACGAATCAGAAAAAGAAGATATAGTATTAGACAGTTCTTTTATAAACACCATCAGAAAGTATTCCAATACTAAATATGATATTAGAGATAGTGCACAGGATACACGCGATACCAGCGAAGGTTCACCAGTAAATGCGCCCGATAACAATAAAACAGATGCACAAGGTATATCCTCTCGGGATAGATATAAATCGTCATTGGAATTGCTGGATATATTAGCCATCATATGGTTTGTTGGAATGATTTTGTTTTTAATATACTCCGTTTCTTTAAACATATACATACGACAATCGGTTGCAAAATGCCGCAAATGTGCAAATACAGAATTTCTGTACATACTACAAAAATGTAAAGAAAGCTTGAAAATCAGCAGTAAGGTTATAGCATACGAATGCAATAGTTTTGGCTCCCCGTGCATATACGGTTTAATAAAACCGAAGCTTCTTGTATCAAATGTTGTTATTCAAAGTATAGGGCAAAAGACTAAAGAGTATGTTCTGCTTCATGAATTAATGCATCTAAAAAGAAAAGATCTTTTAATAAACTCTGTTTTGATTATTCTTAAAGCTGTTTACTGGTTTAATCCGGTGTTTTGGTATTGCTTTGCAAGAATAAGGAGGGAATGTGAGGTTTCCTGCGATGAAATGGTGTTAAAAGACCTTGATAACAGTGAAAGGATTGGGTATGGTAAGGCAATTGTTGAAATGTGCGCTCATTATCCTGATAAGAAATTGGTATACCCGGCTATGAGCATGGTAAATAACAAAGGCGATACTAAAAAAAGAATTAAAAAGATAATTAGTTTTAAAAAGCCGTCTACAATATGGATTGTAATTGCTTTTGTCGTTGCCTTAATCACTTGTGCAACTATTTTGACTAATGGTCTGAGTAATAACAGCCAGGATAATATTAACGAGCTCAGCAAAAATGCAAAAAAGGGCGAAGACCCTGATAATACTGCGAATGCAAGCAAAATCCACAGCAAGGAAGAATATGAGCATTATAGGCAGGAGTACGCAATAACCGCTGTGAAAAATGACTGCATAGCTTTGACAGGTCCGGGTGAAGAATTTGAAGAATGGTGCAGTCTCAAGAAGAATACGGTAATTCAAATAACCGGCAGGCTTGATATAGACTGGTTTACAGCGAAGAAGATGATAGCAATGCCAGAAGGAACTGTTTCGGATACTGATATTCCAGAAAATCTCTTTGAAAATGACCATGCCGAATTTTGGATAAACCTGCGTAATGTCTATTATGTTCTCTCAGATCAGCCTTTAACCTTCAGCTCAACCCAGATAAGAGATGCAGGCGAATACACGTATATGATAAAAAGCGATATCGAAAAACAATACTGCTTAACATTAGGTGAACGTACTGAATGCATAACAGTCCACATGGCACCCACTGAAGAAAGCGGTATATTAGGGTATGCTTTTAAAAATGATATGGTAAGGCTTAAGAAAGATGAGCCAACAAATAGCATAATAAAAAGTGGAGACTGGGTTCTCATAGAAAAAATTCCATTTTACTGGGACAATTCCGATACAGGATGGGTAAAGGAGGAATATATAACCAAAATCATTGAAGGTATGCGTCCCCAACAGGGGTTTATATTAAGAAATACTAAAATATTCAAAGAACCAAAAACTGATTCCGAAGTTTTGAACGACACATACCTTGATATCAAAGAATTAAAACACATACCTGTTGCATGCATACATATCCGTGACAAAAAAGAGGGATGGTTTATGATAAGCGCAGGTCTTAATTCGTTTACAGGCTGGGTGCGCGAAGAGGATGTATATTATGGTATAACTGACGAGATAGAAACGAGTATTTATAATCCGGAACCGGACTTTGATTTGTTTGTCTCAAAGTTGCAAAGCGAAATAATTGGCAATCCTTCATTTGTGTTAAAAGCTGAAGATATTGGCAGTTCCATGCAGCTAAATGCGGAACAAAAAGAAAAGCTTGCAAGTGCTATAGCCGAAATATCCGATTATGAATTATTCGATGGAGGCATCACTGATTCAAGGGAAGCGGCATATCCTTTTTACAGGCTTGAATTTAGAGATTACAGCCTAGTGGTGACCACTGGAAACAAACTTCTTGTACTTATGGATAAAAACAGGAATATGACTTATAATTATGGCATAGGAAGGGAAGGAGCACCTCTTCGGTTTGTCACCCCGAATATTGAGTTAATACAAAAAATAAATGAGCTTTTCCCAGTAGAACCAAATACATCAAAGGATAATCTTAATTATCTCATGAATGCAGATAAACTTATAATTGGCGGAGATTATTCAAATAATAATGAATACAATAAGCAGGTGCAAATTAATAAATGTGTTAGAGCAATAAAGGGTGTTTTGGGTAAAGAAATTCCCGCAGACAGTATTGATAAAAGCTCTGAGGAGAAGAGTATATATGAATTCAGGTTTGACGATGGCAGTGTTATCATGGTAGTTCATACGGAAAAATATATCGAATTCAATGACAGATATTACGAATCTTTAATGCTTCCAAGCCATCTCATGGGAAGCCTGTTCGTAGCATATTTTTAGGGAAGAAGAAATCCTATTCCTTCCCTTTGCCGTGGAAGTGATAGGCTCAAGTACCTGTTCCTTTTCCTACGATATATGCGAAACCGATTTGATGGCAAAACATGGCGGAACTTTCGGCAGAGGAATATACAACTCTATCTACTAATAAGTAAATGTCACCTTTGAATAACTGTTCTTCTTCGTTCAGCGGAGATACCTGTAATGAAGATCTGAAAAATGTTCCAAATAATTTATAATCTTCAGGATTAAGCATAGGCAGGTCATCGGTTATGCTCAGCTCTTCTTTATATTCATATACACTTTTTCCGGTAGTCTGCTCAAAGTATCTTAAGTTTTTTTCACTGCATTTCATAAAAAAATAGTGATATGTAATTACCGGTTCTGAAATATTCGGCCTCACTATGTTCATAATCCAATACCAATCATCCCCACCTCCGTTGCCGGTTATATCAATAATTAAATTTTTATAATCTGATATACTCTTATAGAATTCCGTTATTTGTATATGATCCTTTTCTAACTCAGTTCCAGACTTCATGGATGGTATTTTCATATATGCAATATCCTCACCCAGAGTTTTTAGCAAAATTTCGTCGGATTCGTTAACTTTACCGGTTGCTGGTGTCGCTAAAAAACTTCTGCGGCTATTTGACGAAAAATACTCATATACCTTACTTGTTTTTTCCCCTCTAAAAACAGAATAGCGTTCATCTTCCGAACCATAGAACTGTCGTAATATAACTTTTAGATCTTTATATCTGCTGTAATCAATTAATGCTAAATGGGCAAGCCCTTGAAAAGCATTGATGGTTTCCTTAAGGGTAAAGGCAAATTTCTCTATATTCATGTTGTCTTTTTGATCTGAAAGTTTCGCCATAAACTTAGCCTTTAGGGAATCAAGTGTCAGACCGTATTTCCTATAGAGAACACCCTCAAAAGGGTAATCATTTTTTAGAGAATCAAATAAATATTCACAATCACTAACAGCCTGTTCATATGTAAAAATTGATGGGTTATCCTCAGTATTTGGTGATAAATTTCCTGACTTTTCGGTGGTCGTTTCGGTAATAAGCGAGTCTGCTCCGCCGATAGATTCGCCAGCATTAGTACATGAAGTATATTCTTCTCCTGATTCAGAGCTACTTACAGTAATCTTCTCTTTCTCACATGAAGAGAAGAAAAGAATAGCACATATTAATATTGCAATAATACTTAATTTCCCTTTCATGAAATACACTCCTAGAGCAAAATTCGTAGTGTCAAAAATCCTCAATGGATTTCGACCTAAAATATTTATTTCACTGATTTTCGCCAGTTATTTTTGCATTCCCCTAGTAAATGTTGCCTTACCATACTATCAAGCTTTACGGAAGGAGAACAAATTGTAATTACCGATTCGGATAATTCAATTGACATAGTAAAAAATCTATATTCTTTTCGCGTCAGGTTCGTATATTATACCGATCAAGGGGATGATTCTTTCTACCCACATTATTCTCTGTATTCAAATCTCGCTCATATTGGTAATAAATCAGCCTTTGGAACATATCAAAATGCCAGTTCATGGGCTGTGCAGGAACTTGATCGAGCCTTGGAACACAATCTTATCACAGATAAGATTAAAGACATTATGAATGTGCCAATAACCCGGGAAGAAATTTGTGAGGTTATTATGGCACTGTACGAAAATATGGCTGGGAAAGTTGTCTGCAACAATACTGGGGTATTCACCGACACACAAAGTCCCGAGGTTTATAAAGCGTATGAATTGGGTATTGTTAATGGAGTTGGAAACAGCATGTATTTTTCGTTTTGTCCATTTGAGGGAATAGGTCAATAGCGGGTTTTATGGGGTTATCTGCTTCAAGGAAATGTCTATGGAAAGCGTACTTGTCATTCATATATTTTTATGCTATCCTAAGAATGGAAAGCCTGCTTTCCGTAAAGAGAGGAGATCTGCTGTGAAGAATCGGTTGGAGGAACTACGAAAACAGAGAGGAATGCTGCAGGAAGAACTGGCCGCTGCCTTGGAAGTATCCCGACAAACAATCGGCTCGTTGGAAAACGGGCGTTATAATCCGTCTATCATACTCGCTTTCAAGATTGCCAGATTCTTTGCAATGAGCATTGAAGAAATATTCATTTATGAGGAGGGTCAAATCGATGAAAAATAACAGCGTCGTAAAGTTTATAGCACTTGCGGTATTTGGCTTGATAATGCTGATTGTGGGGCTTGTGCTTGCAATATCACTACCGGACACTCAGGGCATTATGCGTACATTGCCTTATATCCTCATCGGCGTAGGTTCAGGCATATTCGGAGGAAGTTCTGTTAGCGCTATCAGCAGCCATCGCTTGCAAAAAGACCCCAGCTTAGCCAAGCAAAAAGAGATTTCCATAAAGGATGAGCGTAACATAGCGATCAGCAACAAAGCAAAGGCGAAAGCATATGACCTGATGATGACGGTATATAGCGCTCTAATTTTAGTGTTTGCAATTATACAGGTTGACATGTATGTGGTTTTGACTTTTGTGGCTGTTTATTTGTTTGTTATATTATCTATGGTTTTCTATTTTATTAAATATAACAAAGAGATGTAGCGGTAAGAGACGAAAAACACTCCAACTTGTGGAACACTGATGTGGAAGATATAAAAATGAACATACAACAAAGCATCTCGTAGTTGAGATGCTTTGTTTAAATACGTTTCTATTAGGTGGAGATCGTGTATTTTGTCCTAAGATCATGATGCCAAATTTCTAACCGTACAGCAACCTCTGGTGTTAGCTGCACTTCGCCATTAATAAGCCTGCTGATATGCTTTTCGGAATCCGACCACAGCAATATAGCCTTCGGCTCTCGCGTCGGCGATGATCGCAAGTAGGGACTACCTTCATCTTGATAAATATCATAGAGCCGCTTGAATGCTTGTTTTTGTATTGTAGCCAAAGATTCTGCATCCTCCATTGTTGCGGAGGTGATTTCAACATTTATTTTCTGTTCGGGTCGCATAAACACCTCACACTTTCCTTGCCGCAAATATAACAGCAAACTCTGTTTCAAACTGCTTTTCTATGATTAGTCCTGCTTTGGTCAATAGTAAGGTAATCTCATCCGGTGTGTCGGGATACACTGGTATCTTCTGTGTACTGTTTTTCTAGACAATCTAGTGCGAACATAGGATTCTCCATAGAAAGTCTCATAATATTATCGTAAGTCTCATCCTGTATAGTTTTTGACTCATAACGTGTGACAGTTACATCACCCCACCCGAGCAACGCAGAGTATTCACTTTGAGTCAATCCATAATTCTTTCTAATTTCAGCAATTTCTTCAGAAGTCAACAATGGTTTCTTTCTTCTGTAGGCATCTCTTGCTTTTAATAAATTCTGATCCATAATACCTGCCGGTACAAATTCATTTTCATCTTCATCATACTTATTGCACAATAAATAAACTTCGTTAAAGTCCACTTCTTCTCCTTTAACCAAGGATTGAGTATTTCTTTGTCTCTTCTCAATTGGATGTACGGCATTGCAAATAGGGCACTCCATCTCAATCATTTCAATTAGTTTATCGTTATTCATGGCATTACTCTCCTTTTTTAGGATATTAAAATCCACGATAAAACATGTAAAATCCAATGAGTAATATTAGAGTACCCATCACTATTTTCAATACGGTACTTGCTTTTCCGTATTTCTCGCTGGAAGAAAGCTTATGTACGAGGCCTATAGATGTTCCAGCAATAATAGCGAGGATTCCATGCCCGATTGAATACAGCAGCAGCAATAATATGCCCCAAACAATACTTCCTTTACCAGCTACAATAGCAAGTAGTGCAATAAGTACGGGTGTAGAACAAGGCGAAGAAAAAATCCCGCCGAGAATTCCAGCGATGAATGCACCTGCAAAACCCTTCTTGGTATTTTTTGAAATAAGATAGCTGGATGGGATGATTTCAAATATACCCCATGTCTGCAAGGCCATCAATACCATTAGTACTCCAAGGACGATGTACCACCACGACGCGGATGTTCCCACGAGCCGCCCCGCAATGGAAGCAATCACGCCGAGTGTAGTAAATGTCACAGCTGCTCCGGCTGCAAAGGTGAGCGACAACCGAAATGCTCGTTTTGTGTCCTTCTGCCCCGTGCCACCTATATATCCTATTACCAGAGGGATACTGGAAAGGGAGCAGGGTGTGAACGAGGTAAGGATGCCCGCCAGAAGAGCCAGAAGCGGAGCCAACCAGCCACTTGTCTGAATGAGCTGTGATAGGTTTTCTAGAGTTTCTGTCATTTGTCCACCCCCATATCACTAAGGATACTCCTCATCTGATCCTCGGTTAGGCCACCCTGATGAACTGTAAAAACATGCTCATTTGTATCCTTCGTGGAATACATTGTAAACTCGACTTTAATATCATCACTTGGTACATAGGGTGTGCCGTCAGCATAGATAAACACCTGTGTGGGAATAACTTGAACAGGAAAATCCTTTGCAGCGTCGCCGTTTTTCCATACATCAACGAACTTGATTATGGCTTTGCCTTGCATCTCCGCGTTTAACGTTTTCAGTACAGGTGCCATTTCCTTGCATGGAATACACGAATCCGCTCCGAAATCAATTATGATAGGCAGGTTATATTCTTTCAGCGCATCAAGATCAATCAATGTTGCTTCGAGCACAAAGTCTGCAATATCCCCAGTTTGTTCGTCAATGGGGGTAGGTGTCGGTTGTGTTTTTACCACCCAAATTATTATAAGTGTCACCGCAATCAATATCGGTACCAGTATTTTAACTAATAGTTTTTTCTTATATGTTTTCTTATTATCCATCAGCAGCAATTACCTCCGCATGAGCATCCAGATTTGCTTTTCTTTCCTTCAAAGAATTCCCTCAGATTCTCGGGAACTTCATACTCGCCACAGGAACAACCGGTTTCAAGTTGCCCAAATACAGCATTTACGTTCATATCGTGACCCTCCAAGCACTATGTATTATCGTGATAATCCATAAATTCGAGCGTGCGAGCATCAGCGTTAAACTTTACGTTTGAGCCGATCGGGATTTTAATAGTATCATCCGCAACCATTGCATTGAAATCAGCAGCGCGCTCCTCGGCACTTGCTGTGTAGCCATAGGTGTCTTTGTAAACATTTTCTCCTAACTTGACCTCAAAGCCCAGTGACTTCAAAACAGCGATACTGCGCTTATGCCTTGCTGGGTCAGGAACATGGCTGGGGCATATAATACCTATCGCGTCTCCGATTAAGAGTTTTGGCGCAAATGTTTTCATAAAAATCAATCTCCTTGTATTCATTTACCTCTATTTTGGAACGCATCTTATTTGCAGATTCCCATATTTTTTTTGCTTATTCATTCACATATCCCACTTGCAAAATAAGACAACCAAATCGAAGCGAGGGATGAATACATCGCCCCAGCCGCATAATGAGCCAGAAATTGCGCATTTCGGGTGTTCCTCAATAGCGGCACTCAGCCGCTTGACACGTTCCTCGTGCGGCAGCGGCCTCATAAACGGCTTTTATTTTCATCTCGCTGCTCTCCATTCATCAATTAACTGCCGGATTGACTGCTGCCGTTTACTGCGCTCGTTGCTGACGGATTGTTTGACTACCTCGTATAACCCCGACGAAAGTGGCCACGCCTTTGGAGAACGGTCGTATTCCGAAAACAGCGCAAACGCTGTCGCACCCATCGCATATACGTTAGTCACTTCATCTATTGCGGCATCTAATGTAAACTCCTCGGGCGACATGAACCGCCCGCTGCCCCACAACCTCCCCATGCGATTGACATAGGGTGATTTCGCATAAAAATCAATATCGCAGATGATGGTTTCCTCGCTTCCGAAGTCATACATAATGCTGCCGTCGTAAAAGTCAATGGCGACATAGCCGCAGGCGACTACATAAGCGTGAAATGCTAAAATTTCCTCATATATCTTAACGCGAGTATCAAGCGCCAAAGCCATGAACTTTATGCGTGACACCGGATACATTCGCCCCATGCACTCAGCGTCAGCCCAATCGAATACAACGGCGTATCCGTGGTTGATATCCTCATCGCCCACCAGCCGGATAAGCTTGGGGTGTGCTAGATCGCGGTATACAGGTACGGCGGACTTCAAGTTTTGGATAGCTTCGTCCACGCCGACCCCGGCGCGTGCTGTAGGCGCTCCTGCGAATTTTACGAAATATCGCTTGCCATCATTTGCTTGAACGCCAAAACAAATATTACCGGAATCCTGATCATCAAAGGCCTTGAATACCTTGCCATATTTGCTTAGAAACGAAAAATCAAACGGTGATTTGAGCTTATATGGTACACCGTCAACCCACTGAATATAAAAATCCTTCAAGTACCACGTCGGTATCGGATTTTGCATACCTTCATACCAAGCAAGTACATTCTGGGACTGTTTCATCATTGTATTAAGGTCGGATTGCCCAAACGGTATCGCCCAGTATATGGACGACAGCGTGTTGCTTGCAATATAAAATGCAAGCAACTTGAAAAACTCAATCGGTGGCTCACCGCCAAAATATCCTCGCAACTGTCCCGTAGCGAAATGAGGACTTACCGCCGCGCTCCAAACAATACGATTGAACTCCTCCCACGGGTCGCCAAAGTCATAACGGTCAAAATCGATAATCCGCAATTCTCCGTTTTCCAACATCATGTTACCCACATGGTAGTCGCCGTGCTGAAAGCACTGCGGACGATTTTCAAGCAGGTGCCGATTTTCCTCTATGTAGGTGATGACTTTATCATCACCTTCAAAGCGTACACCACATTCCTGATACTTTTGAATTTTATAGCTGGTTTTTCGGTTGAACCGAACTGCCCATTCCTCTTGCGTTTCCGGCGCGGGAATGGTGTGCATTTTTCGAATAATCTCTCCGGATTTCAACCCTAAAGCGTATTGTCCGGTTTCAGAAAGGCACGGCAGGACTTCTTCCAAATCCTCGCCGTCAATCCAGCTTTGAAGTGTATATACTCCGCCTAAGAACATGGGGTTATCTTCACAAAAGCCAAACTCAATGGGTATACACATAGGTATGTTAAGTTCAGCTGCTTTTTCCAGCATGGCAAACAAAGCTTTCCGTGCTTCAAAACGGGAAGCGGGCGAAATACGCAGCAGATATTTTGTGTCGTCTGCCGTCGTTACACAGTACTTTTTATCTTCCGACCATCCTTTAGTAATGGGTTCTGCTTTTATGATGGTTTCATATAAAGTGTAAGCCATTCAATACCTCCACATAGTCCATAAGTTGCTTTAAACTTGTAATGGTTTACTTGCTTTTATTCAACCCACTGCGGTCTATTAAAAATGATGTAAAACCTTGCTCCCGCACTCCATCCGTTTCCACGTTGTAATCGTCCACACCCAGTGATTTCAAAACAGAGATACTGCGCTTATGCCTTGCTGGGTCAGGAACATGGCTGGGACATATAATACCTATCGTGTCTCCGATTAAGAGTTTTGGCGCAAATGAGAGATTGATATATTATAACACATAAAATTGGAAATTTCGATCAAATATTG
>ENA-UOOK01001345-UOOK01001345.1-fermentation-metagenome-genome-assembly--contig:-NODE-1345-length-32252-cov-19.980868_pt1 | contig 32252 bp, 27 predicted proteins | sample MGYA00245777_ERZ724023 | MGnify/ENA primary metagenome ERZ724023 (study PRJEB28704, sample SAMN03018312) | fermentation metagenome | biome: anthropogenic terrestrial biome; feature: soil...
TTTTGACCTCGAAAGTTTCATCGTTACATTGTATCAAAACTGACAGTCTTATGAACGAGAAATACATGGGCGACGCCCTGCTTCAGAAAACCGTAACCACGGACTTTCTCACCAAGAAACGCGTACGCAACTCCGGTGCCCTGCCGCAATACTATGTGGAAGATGACCATGAAGCCATCATTCCGAAGGAAATCTTCATGCAGGTGCAGGCGGAGCTTGTGCGACGCAGGAAGGTTCACACTGGGCCGAACGGCCAGAAGCGCATCTACTCCGGCAACAACTGCTTCTCTCAGATGGTCGTCTGCGGAGAATGCGGCGAGCTCTACCGGCGCGTCCACTGGAATAACCACGGCTGCAAGAGCATCGTCTGGCGATGCATCAGCCGCCTTGAACCCAGCCGCGCCGCCATGAACTGCATCAGCCGAACCGTCAAGGAAGACCTATTGCAAGAGGTCACGGTCAAGGCCTTCAATCGGATACTCACCGATAGCGACGGTTTCCTCCGGCAGATGCAGGAGAACATAGCAAAAGCTATAATGGCCGCCGACACGATGAGCCCGGACGGTATCCAGGCACGGCTCGACGAGCTGCAGAAAGAGCTCATCCGAAAGGCCAACAGCAAGCAGGACTACGATGCCATCGCCGATGAAATCTTTACGCTGCGCGGGCAGAAATCACAGGCCGAGGCAGACACCCGCAGCCGCGAGGAGACCCGGAAGCGCATCGCCGAGCTGCAGGACTTCATTGGTAGTCAGCAATCCGAAATCACCGAATTCGACGAAAGCCTCGTCCGAAAGCTGATCCAGCAGATCACCGTTTACGACGACCACTTCACCGTCCGGTTCAAATCAGGGCTTGAGATCGACATCAACGAATAAGAGCAGGCTTGCTCATGGGATTGCTCCCGGAGCAGCCTGCTCTCTTTTTATCTTTTATGACATCCAACTGGAACACTACATCCAATCACGAGTCTCAACCTACCAAATATCTAATCACGAGTCTCAACCTTGTAAAATAGCTCGGTCGATAAGTTCCCCCAGAGAGTTTTTCCTTAATTGAACCATCCTTTTGCAAAATGGTCAGGTGTGCAGGAATGGCTTAAAATAAGGCTTTGCTCACCCCTTAGTCCCTGACCCTTGACATCAATACTACCGTCTCAACATGCGGCGTTCTTGGGAACATATCGACCGGCTGTAAAGAGCGTAGCGAATATCCAAGCTCTGCAAATAGTTTAAGATCCCTTGCCAATGTAGCAGGATCACAGGAAACATATACAACACGCTCCGGAGCCATTTTAACAACAGTCCGGATTAATTCTTCCCCACACCCTTTTCTCGGCGGATCTAAAATCACAACGTCCGGTTGAATTCCTTCCTTCTGCAGTTTTTCGGCCGCTTCTGAAGCATCTCCGCAGAAAAAGCGCGCATTTTTGATTTGATTTTGCTTTGCATTGCGACGTGCATCCTCCACAGCAGCGTCTACAATCTCTACTCCAATCACCTGCCGCGCATTGTTCGCCATAGAAAGTCCGATTGTTCCAGTCCCACAGTAAAGATCAAGCAGTGTCTCTTTTCCAGTCAAAGAAGCTGCCTTTGCCGCCAGATTATATAGTTGTTGTGCCTGTCTGCGATTTACCTGATAAAAGCTCTTCGGCGAAATAGAAAAAGAAAGTCCACACAGCGTATCGGTAATCGAATCTGTGCCCCACAATGTTTTCCCTTTCTCGCCCAAAATTACATTTGTACGATCACGATTAAAGTTCAGCACAATGCTTTTCGTTTCTGGAACCTCATTTTTTAATAATTCTATCAAAACATCTTCTTTATGAATCTTGCTGCCATTAATTACAAGGCAAACCATCAGATCGCCTGTAGACATTGCGCTGCGCAGATATAAATGACGTAAAGTTCCTTTTCCCGTTTTTTCGTCATAAATCGTATCTTTTGAGATGCTTTGCCATTTTTTCACCGCCTGCATTGCACGAAAAAAAGATTCCGGCTGCAGTAAACACCGATCACAAGGAATGATTCTGTGACTGTGCACTGCATAAAACCCAAATACCAAATTTCCGTTTGTGTCCGCCTGAAGTGGAATCTGTGCTTTATTCCGGTAATGAATACAATCCGGTGACGGCAAGATTTCAGCAACTGGGAAATTGATCCCTCCAATTCGGCTAACTGCATCCTGCACCCGTTCTTGTTTGGCCCACAATTCTTCCTGATAGGTAAGATGGCGAAAAACACAGCCTCCGCATTGAGCGGATACCGAACAATCCGGCTCGACACGAGCTGGAGACGGCTCCAGAATTTTCTCAATCCGGCCAAACGCATATGTTTTAAGCCGTTTGACGATCCGTACCTGAAGAACATCTCCTCTGGCGGCTCCAAAAACAAAAATTGGTAACCCTTCGACCCGGCCAACGCCACTCCCCTGTGCTGTATATCCTGTAATTGTCAGCTTTACAATATCATTCTTTTTTAATTCCAAAAATTTTGTCTTCCCTTCCTTAATTTTGTTTTCTGCATGGATCTTTATTTTTCCTGCAAATTGATCCGCAAATTTTTGTGCTAAGAGAAAACGTTTTCTCAAAAGTCCATTTTTAAAATTTTTTAGCAAAATTTTTCTAAAAAGTAAAACTTTATATTTCGTTAATTATCACTAAAACGTTCCTGCTAAAATTAGCGTTTTGTATAAATTGGAGATTGTGAAAAATCGTCGAAAAAGGCGTTGACACCACATTTTTGCATGTTATAATATAAAGAAGAAAGAGAAATATTTCACAAACTTTTGATGATAAGTCTTACAGCCAGACGGCTGTGAACCTTTTCAATACAACTCCTCCCCAAAAAAGGCAAGAATGGTTTTCCGTTCTTGTCTTTTTTCTTGCTTTGTGCAAGATTTTTTACCACATATGCAAAACGATGCCATTTTCGAGTCGCTGATTAAATTTTCACAAATTCTTTCTGAATATTTGGATTTTTTCTTTTATTTTATTATAATCACTTTCTTCGGCTTCGTCTATGCTTTCTCCGATTTTCTATTGACCCTAATACAAAATCTTTCTATAATAAAAGAGGTCTTTTTTTCGGCCTTACAGAAAGGATGTTTACTCTATGGTACAAGAATTGACGATAAAATCACTATTAGATCTTTCTCATACACTGGCAGCGCCTCTCCTACAGAAGTTCCAGTATCCTTGGGAAGCACTGGATGAAATCGATTCCTTCATTCTAGCGCTCGGTCCCACTCTTCCGAAAGAGGAGTATGAACAGCGGGGAAAAAATATCTGGATCGCAAAATCTGCAAAAATTTATCCAAATAATTACATCGCGGGACCCTGCATTATCGGTCCGGAAACCGAAGTGCGTCCAGGCGCCTTCATTCGTAAAGATGCGCTTGTCGGAAGTCACTGCGTAGTCGGAAATTCTACCGAACTCAAAAATGTGATCCTTTTTGACAATGTGCAGGTTCCTCATTATAACTATGTTGGCGATTCGATTCTCGGGTTTCACAGTCATATGGGCGCAGGCTCCATTACCAGCAATGTAAAATCAGACAAAACATTGGTTGTAGTTCATGGTCCTCAGGCAATTCCTACCGGAAGAAAAAAGTTCGGCGCAATTCTCGGTGATCGAGTCGAAGTGGGCTGTAATTCTGTTCTGAATCCAGGTACTGTCATTGGGCGTGACAGCAATGTTTATCCCGTCAGTTGTGTACGGGGATTTATTCCACAGAGCAGTATCTTTAAGTGCGCAGATCATATCGTGAAAAAACATGCAGAGGATTCTGCACATGTATAAAGCCTGCATCTTTGATTTGGATGGAACCCTTTTAAACACTTTATTTTCTATCGCGGAATTTTCCAATGAAGCACTTGAAGCCTGCCATTACGCGACAATCCCTCCGGAAGATTTTCGGAGGATTGTGGGAAACGGCACTGTGGTACAAATCGAGCGTATGCTGAACCGGGTAAAGCCAGAAGGCCATACAAAAGAGGAAGCTTTTCATCTCCGCCATATTTATGAATCACTCTATGCCTCTGACCCCTGCCGCAAAATTGCAGACTATCCGGGAATGAAAGAGCTCTTAAAAGAACTGAAAACACATGCCATTCCGACGGGGGTTCTTTCCAACAAGCCAGACCCATGGGTACAAAAAATCATTGCAAATTATTTTCCAGCGCAGACATTTACAGTCTGCTGCGGCCAGCAAGATGGGATTCCCCGAAAACCCGCTCCGGACGGTGCTCTGAAAATTGCAGAAGTATTTCACTTAGCTCCCAAAGAAATTCTCTATATTGGCGACACAAACACCGATATGCAGACCGGTGCAGCAGCAGGGATGGATACAGCCGGTGCACTCTGGGGATTTCGTGATGCCAAAGAACTTTCTGAAAATCATGCAGTCTATCTGGCAAAAAGTCCTTTGGATCTTTTACCCATTATCACCCGAACCTAAAGTTAAAAATTTAAAAGAGCGGCAAAGCCTTTTTCATTTAGGCTTTGCCGCTCTTTTTTAGAAATTTTTCAAAAATACAAGCGATTATAACGGGAAATTTATTTTCCCCCATTCATCATTTTTTCAAATTTGTGGCAGCTTGCATCAAGCCACTGGCCACTCGTCCGGCTGACTGATATCCATACTGAGAAGTATCCTCAACTACTACAACAAACGCATACGGTGTGCTGTCATTTTGAGAAAAGCCAACCATCCAACCGTTATTTTGTTTATTCTCTCCGAGTTCTGCCGTACCGGTCTTAGCGCAAACCTGCATCCCAGTAGGGAACATCTTATCGCCATAATAATTTTGCACATTCCAGCGCAGATAGGCTTTTACGCGATTGGCAATCGTACTTGACATCATGGATTCTCCCGAATTCCCGATCAGATCAGGAAGCCCGGAAATCTTAACAAAATGCGGTGTCACTGCATTTCCTCCATTTGCGATTGCTCCCAGAATTCTTGCCATATGGCAGGGATTCACGGTATCCGTATATTGTCCTACGCCAGACCAACCCAGCTGATTTTCGCTGGCAGTACTAACATTATAACTGCTTTTTGCAGTCGGAATTCCATCCACTTCAAAGCTCTTGTTAAATCCCAGTTCCTCCGCCGTCTTCGTCATTGTATTGGCGCCGAGATTAATGGACAGATGCGCAAATGCAATATTACAGCTATTAGCAAGCGCCTGCTGAAAATTCTGATCCCCATGTACTTCGGTACAGGTAATCGGCGATCCTCCGATCACTTCGGATCCATCACAATGAAAACTCTGGCTATCCAAATCCGGCATGTTTTCGCTGGCCGCCACCGTCGTGACAATCTTAAAAATAGATCCGGGAGTCAGAGCACCCGAAAGCACTTTATTCACATAAGCACCATCATAGGCAGCATTTGTACCGATATCCTGGGGTGGATTCTGTGGATCAAAGCCGGGATTGCTCACCATAGAAAGGATTTCTCCTGTCTTCCAGTTATAGATCATCGCGGCGCCTTTTTGCCCGTTCATAAGCTCATATGCGGTCTTATTTAAACTGCTGTCAATCGTAAGCGTCACATCTCCGGTCGTCTTTAATCCAAAAGGCGTTCCAAGGCCAGTGATCAGATTATAACCGGTTAAACGGCTACGCATGGCAGTCTGCACCCCAGTAGAAATATTCCCTTCGGTATCCCCTACCGCATGCAGCATACTGCACCGAATTTCCTTATCACTGTTATAAAGGCGCTCGCCATTTTGGCTATAGGCAAGCAATACCCCGTTGCGATCATAAACACGCCCGGTAGAATTGCTGCCTGCCTGCGCTGTTGCAAGCTTATTGACAGGATTCGTTGCCCATGAAGAAGCACTCGTAAAATATTCGAATAGAAAGAATCCTAGACAGCCGATAAAGGCAACGATAATAAAATACAAAATAAAAGAACGTTTACGGGTTACATTCATCAGTCACCGTCTCCCCTCACCGCTCTGCGCGGCCGATATTCCGGCTCTTCTCTACTAGGCTGTGGAACAGGGACACTTCCCCGGCGGCGGCCTGCATAAGTACGTTCATCACTGGCCTTTAAAAATGCAAGCATTCCCCAACAGCTGATCATACTGCTACCGCCTGCGCTGATAAAGGGCAGCGTCACACCGGTAAACGGCAAAACATCCGTGCTGCCAAAAACATTCAGCATCGTCTGAAACAAAAGCATTCCGGCTGCCGCACAAGACGAAATCGAATAAAACGTGCTGCGGCTGCGGCTGACATCTCCACGCACATAAAAAGTCAACAAAACGAGACCTACCAAAACAACAACTGCCAAAACAATTCCAAGTTCTTCACAGATCATATCAAAGACCAAGTCACTGTTGGCAGCAAAAAGCATATTGGATTTTCCGGTCATAGGACCGGTACCAGCACCCATTCCGCCGTTCCCGATTCCCAGGCCGAAAAGTCCTCCGCCGGCACCATAGCTCATTCCACGGGACTGCTGATATCCGGCATTCTGTGTATCCTCCCAAACATGTCTCCAACCGTCAAAACGACTGGCAACATGAGGCATCATCTGAAAAACGAGCAATGCCCCAAGTCCGGCAGCAGAAATTGCCAAAGCGACTGTACGAACACTTCCGGAACGCATAAAAGAAATGATCAAGAATGTCACAAAGAAGATAACTGCGGTTCCCATATCTTTTATGAGAAAAAGTGCACCCATACAGATAGCAGAAAAGCCAATAAACCCGGCCAAATTTCGTTTTGTCTGCAAGCGGTCTAGTGTTGCAGCGCCAGCAAAAATAAAAGCAAGCTTTACAAATTCGCTGGGCTGAATGCTCGCTCCACCAATATTGATCCAGTTTTTAGAACCATAAGTAGAATGTGCAAGCAAAAGATTCAATGCCAACAATCCGACTGCCGCAACAGTAACCGGAATTCTCCACTTTGTAGTACGCTCCAGATCCTTCATAAACCAAACCATCAAACAAAAAAGGATCACACCCATTACCATCGTAATCACCTGTGTATAGGCTACTTTCATACTGGCCCAATGAAAAAGGGTGGTAGCGCTCGGCAAAGCTTGTCCCTCGTCCAGTTCCAAACGCTGTCCGGACAATAGAGCTAGTCCAATTCCAGAAAGCAGGAAACCAATCGTCTCAATTTCAAAGCTTATGCGGCTAAGTATCCTGCGGGAATAAAAATAAAGTCCCCATTCTACAATCAAAAGTACCACAAATGGCAAAACCGGCAGCAACGAAAGCTCTCCAGAACCATAGCAGGCCTGCGAAAAAAGCAGAACCTGAATCAAAGTAGTTGTGAGAAGCAATCCTGCCGGAGAAGGTGTTTTTGCCTGCTGGTGACGTCCGGGACGTGCCTGAGGCTTTACATCGGTCACTCTTTTTAAAATCAAAGAGGTCGCGCCTACTTTAATGGTATCTCCAGGGCGTACGCTCATAGGCCCCTTGATTTTTTTACCATTTAAAAAGGTACCGGATTTACTTTCCGTATCTACGATCGTCCAACCGGATTCTCGGCGCATCAGAACAGCATGATCCCGACTAATGGTATCATCCGGAATCCGAATATCACAGCTTTTGCTCCGTCCAATGCTGTTTTCCCAATAGAGGACTGGTATCATAACTCCAGAAGTTGCATCTTCCAAAAAGACTACCGGTTCTTCTCTTCTGCGTCCTGCGCGCATAGAAGCGTAACAGCGCAAGATCACCAAAAGTGACAGAATTGGGATAATAATGCGAAAAACAAAGAAGACCAGATTGGGTACAGATTTCAGTACGGTTAGTACTTGCTCCAAGTCTTCCCCTCCTTTCGGAATAAAATGAATTTTTTAGTTTAATAGTTTAATAAAGAAAAGGAATCTCAGCGGCAAAAGCTGCCAGCTTTGATTCCTTAAGTATAGCCTGAATTTCATAAAATGTAAAGATTATGCCTTTTCGTTTTCAGTCAAAAACAGCCGATCGCCTTTTGAAACTGCGGCAAAAGCGGTTCGAACAAAACTCCATAACGGGGATCCGTCCCTGCTTCCCATGTTGTACGAATACTGAGAGCCGTAAAATCGACTGCCGCCTGCAAAGCCCCCTCAAACGAGATGTGATTTAAAATTCCCGCTAAAAGAGAGGAGGCAAGAAGATCTCCCGTTCCATGATAATTTCCTTGAATTTTTGGTGCCAATGCATAACTGAACTTTCCTGTATCACGGTCAAACCCCGCTGCTCCCAAAAGTGCCGGTGCAAACCAGACGCCTGTCAAAACCACTTTACGCGGTCCCAAATCTGAAAGGCGCCTTAACTGAGACTCAATTTCTTCCCGTACACAGGGCTTTTCCTCATAGGGCTCCTGAAGAAGAAAAGCTGACTCAGTACGATTCGGGACGATTAAATCTGCAGCAGAACAAAGTTCTGCAGTTTCTTCTGCCATTTTTTTCGTATAAGTCTGATAAAGCGCACCATGATCTGCCATTGCAGGATCGACCAGTATAAAGGTCTTCGGCCCGGAAAACGTCTGCAAAAATTCTTTTACTATGGAAATTTGTTTTTCACTGCCTAAAAATCCTACATAAATCGCATCAAAAGTCAAGCCAAGCTGTTTCCACTGCTTTAAAAATCCATCCATGGCCTCGGTGAGGTCTTGATGCCAAACGCCCGGCAAGCCTCCGGTATGGCTGGAAAAAACAGCGGTCGGAATCGGACAGGTCTCAATTCCGGCTGCACTCAGAACCGGCAGAACAATACTCAATGAGCAACGGCCGAAGCCGGAAAGATCATGAATTGCTGCTACACGCGGTTGCTTTTTCATAAAATCACCCTCTATACAGTTTCTATTCATCATACAAGATTCTTTTCTGTGGTTCAAGGAGAATTTTGTAAAACCAAAAAATTTTTATACACCCATTCTTTTTTCTCATCTAGTACTGTAAATTCGGTAAGTTTTGCACTGTCTCCATCGGTGTTTTATCCTACTGTGCCATAAAGAATTCTCTTCTTTAAAAGTAAAAGATCAGAAGTCGTGACCGTTCCGTCTCTGTCCAGATCAGCGGCACGGCGTTGAAGTTCGTTAAATGAATGATAGGCAAGCGCCGGATAAAACACTTTCAGCGATTTGGAATCCGGCCTCCCAGAGCCAGTCAGATCCCCTAGGATAACCGCGGTTATCGTCTTTTGTTCCCCTTCACTGTCTAAGAATGAGATTTGATCTCCTGTTACAACGGTGCCTTCTGGAACATCATATCCCGCCTTCGTAAGGACTTCCACATTTTTGTTTTTTCTAACGCGGTTAAACGTTTCTTTTAACTGATTGACCGTAACCGGCTCATCAAAGATATAATAATCTTCATCTGACGCGCTAGTCTGTGAGCTTGCTGAGGAAACAGGCAATAAAGAACTCGGCTCAGGTTTAGAGCTGACCGCCTCGGACGAAGATTCGGCAGAACTTTCAAAAGGTTCAGAAACCTCTGACGTCTCATCCGGAAGAGGAACTCCGGTAGAGGCCTGCGGTTCATCATGCACCCTCATCAACACTGGCTCCTTCCCCCACGAAAGCTCATAGTTAAGAATTGACGCACGTTCTCCATAATAACGTAAAATCATCCTATTGGTTTGAGAATCAAAATACAGATCACTGCACTTTCTAGAATCTTCCGGCAAAAAGCCACTCCATTCGCAAGTCTCTCCAGAAGGAAGAGAAACCGCTTCTACCCTGAGCAAATAATCTTTTTCAAAGCCAACAAAGACCGTTTTGTCAGCCTGAACTGCACCGAATAAATAGCTTCCTTCTAATTCCTTCGGTGCTGTTCCTTCGCTGAGCTTCCCAGAATCCTCCACAAGAGCAAGCCTCGTTTTCTGCCCATCCGTACTGAAGATTACCCATTGACTGCCAAGAGGAAAAGCCATTCGGTTTTGCTTAAATGCCGCCTCATCTGAAATCTTTGTCGGCGCCATTTTTTCAGCGCCGTGAATCTGATACTGCCACACTCCAATCAAAACGACCGCCACTACAAAAGTCAATACCGTCCCAATTAAAATCTTACGCTTTTTTCGCAAACACTTTTCTCCCATAAGCCCTGCGCCTCTATTTTTTAAGTTTGTCCTAATTATAGCAAAGTTTTTGAAAAAATGAAAGAAAAAAGTAATTTTTTGTAAAAAAATACTACTTTTTATGGAATTTAGTCGAAAGTTAAAATAGCAAGGCTAAAATTCTTTATCAAAAGATCCCGACAGCAAAAAGTTTTTTACTTTTCACCATCAGGATCTTTATTTTCTATAAAAATATCTATAAAAATAATTTTTTACAGGGTTCCAAAAATACGGTCTCCTGCATCTCCAAGGCCCGGAACAATGTATCCATGTTCATTGAGATGCTCATCCACTGCTGCACAATAAATCTGCACATCCGGATGCGCTTCGGTAAATGCTTTAAGGCCTTCCGGCGCTGCAATAATGCACATAAATTTAATGCTCTTAGGATTGCTGCGCTTGATAATGGTCACTGCATCAATTCCGGAGCCGCCGGTTGCCAGCATGGGATCCAGTACAATGACATCGCGTTCTTCAATGTCATGGGGCAGTTTGCTGTAATATTCTACCGGCTGCAGCGTCTTGGGATCACGATAAAGGCCAATATGTCCAACCTTCGCCGCGGGAACCATCTCCAGAACACCTTCCACCATTCCAAGACCTGCACGCAGGATCGGAACGAAAGCAAGTTTACGTCCTGCAATGACCTTTGTATGTGCCATCGCTACAGGAGTCTCTGTATCGACCTCTTCCAGAGGAAGATCCCGTGTCGCTTCATAGCACTCCAGCATTGCAATCTCGCTGACCAACTGGCGAAATTCCTTTGAGCCCGTATTCTTGTCTCTTAAGAATGTGAGCTTATGCTGGATCAGCGGATGATCCATGATGAAAACCTGTTTGTCCATTTTTAAATGACCTCCATATTTGTTTTTATATCTTACAGCTTATTCTGTTCGATTGCAGCAATCTGATCTAGACGACGCTGATGGCGTCCGCCTTCAAACGGCGTTTTCAAATAAATTTTAGTGAGTTCTACCGCCTTTTCTTTATCAATCACGCGGCCGCCCATACAAAGGCAGTTACAGTTATTGTCGCGGCGCGTCATCTCTGCACAAAACTCGTTATCACATGCAGATGCGCGAACACCATCCACCTTATTAGCGGCGATTGACATTCCAATGCCGGTTCCACAGCAGAGAATTCCTTTTTCGCATTCTCCATCAGCCACCGCATGTGCTACCTTTGCGGCAATAGGCGGATAATCCACACTTTCTTCGCTGTGGGTTCCAAAATCCTGATAAGCAATATTTTGACTGTCCAAATATGCTTTTACGGCTTCTTTGATCTGAAATCCGCCATGATCAGCTCCGATTGCAATCATGAATTTTCATACTCCTTTTCCTTATCAAACTCTTTTATTTTTTAGGCGCAGGTTGCGCTCTGCCTGAGGTGACCGCAGATAAATCGGCTGAAGTTCTCCCGCTGTTACCGTTTCCCCGCGTAAAAACTTTTCTGCCGCTACCCGCGCTACCCCAGATGCTCTTTGATACTGAATTGGTTCCGGGGAAAGACACGCATTAATTTCCATAAACTCCGGAGATTTTGCACAAAGCTGTGCACCGTCTCCAACTAAAACCAATGGTTCCGACAGTCCGGCACATTCTTCTGCAAGTTCTTTGATCGACAAAGCGCGGTCTTCACAAAGGCGCCGCACCTTTCCATCTTCAATAGAAAACAAAGCATTATAAACCTGCCCGCAGCGAGCATCCATCACGCAGCATGCAGTACAGGGCAGCACCAAAAGATTTTGTGCCATCGCTTCCAATGTCGAAACCGAAACACATGGCTTTCCGGTTGCCATAGCGATTCCTTTAATGCTGGAAACCGCAATGCGCACCCCGGTAAAAGATCCGGGACCGGCAGAAACTGCAAATCCATCGATTTCAGAAAGCGGAATCTTGGTATACTGCACAACGCCGTCAATCATCGGCATTAAGGTCTGGCTATGAGTCAGACGCGTATTGATATAATTTTCTCCGAGCACCTTTCCTTCTTCCCAGACACAGGCAGAAGCCGCACCTGCAGAAGCGTCAATCGCCAACAATTTCATAGAATCACAACCCTTCTATTGTAAAAATACGGTCGTTTTCTTTTTCGCCGGGTTCAATTGTAATCCGCACTGCAGTTTCCGGCAGCGCTGCTTCAATATTTTCACTCCACTCAATAATCAGCACCCCTCCGGACTCCAGATAATCAAAATATCCGGTGGAAGAAAGATCATCCCAGCCGTCTACCCGATACATATCAAAATGGTAAACAGGGAGCCTTCCCTCATAGCAATGCACCAATGCAAAAGTGGGGCTGCAAACACCGCTTGTAATGCCAAGTCCTGCGCACACGCCCCGCGTAAACGCAGTTTTTCCCATTCCCATCGGCCCAAAAAGGGCAAGCACCTCTCCGCCTTTTAATCGCTCTGCAATTCGACGTCCAAATGCTTCGGTCTCCTGTGGAGAATGACTTAAAAAGGGTTTCATTAGAATAGTCCCTCAATTTTTCCGTTTTTTGAAACATCAATCTTTAAAGCAGCAGGTACCTTCGGCAAACCGGGCATTGTCATAATATCCCCTGCATAGGCCACAACAAACCCGGCTCCGCTGGAAATTTTCAGATCACGGATCGTAATCCCAAATCCCTGCGGACGTCCCAGCAGAGACGCATCATCAGAAAGGCTGTACTGCGTTTTTGCGATGCAGACCGGCATCTTGTCCCCGCCAAGATTTTTAATCTCTGCAAGAGACTTTTTCGCCTGCTTAGAATAGGAAACTCCATCTGCCCCATAGATTTCTTTTGCAATCGTCTCAATTTTTTCCTCAACAGAAAGATCTTCCTCATAAATCGGATGAAAATCAGAAGGCTTTTCACAGGCAGAAACCACTTTTTCTGCCAGAGCTTGTCCGCCTTCTCCGCCTTTTGCAAAGACTTCGGACAGTGCAAAATCCGCCCCATTTTCTTTGCAGAACTGCTCAATATAAGAAAGCTCGTCCTCCGAATCTGTGAGGAACCGGTTAATAGCAACCACGACCGGCACGCCATACTTTCTCATATTTTCAATATGCTTGCCAAGATTGACGATTCCTTTTTTAAGTGCTTCCAGATTTGGCTTAGAGGTATCCGTCTTTGGCACTCCGCCATTATATTTCAGCGCACGGTCGGTTGCCACCAGTACGATACAGGAAGGATGAAGCCCCGCAAGACGGCACTTGATATCCATAAATTTCTCGGCGCCAAGGTCACTACCGAAACCTGCCTCTGTAATACAGTAATCTGCAAGCTTCAAAGCAATTCGGGTTGCACGCACGCTGTTGCAGCCATGCGCAATATTTGCAAATGGACCGCCGTGCATAATTGCCGGGGTGTTTTCAAGCGTCTGCACCAAATTGGGGTTAATCGCATCTTTAAGCAGCGCTGTCATTGCACCTTCGGCATGAAGATCTCCAGCATAAACCGGTTTACCGTCAAACGTATAGGCAACCAAAATTTTAGAAAGTCTTTCTTTGAGATCCATCAAATCTTTTGCCAGACAAAAAATCGCCATGACTTCACTTGCAACGGTAATGCAAAAATGGTCTTCACGCGGAACACCGTTGATTTTGCCGCCCAGACCAATCACAACATTGCGCAAAGCACGGTCATTCATATCCATGCAGCGGGTAATCAAAATTCTTCTGGAATCGATTCCAAGCTGATTCCCTTGGTGCATATGGTTATCAAGCATCGCACAGAGCAGATTATTTGCCGCGGTGATTGCATGCATATCACCGGTAAAATGAAGATTGATATCCTCCATCGGCACAACTTGTGCATAGCCGCCTCCGGCAGCTCCTCCCTTAATTCCAAAAACCGGGCCAAGACTCGGTTCCCGCAGCGCAATAATGGCATTCTTCCCGATTTTAGCCATTGCTTCCCCAAGACCTGCCGTTGTAGTTGTCTTTCCTTCTCCTGCCGGTGTCGGGTTGATGGCGGTTACTAAAACCAGTTTTCCATCTGTTTTTCCCTGTAAACGGTCAAAAAGGGACTGGTTGAGCTTGGCTTTATAGCGGCCATATGGCTCCAGTTCCTCTTCGTGAATTCCAAGGTTTGCAGCAATTTTTGCAATCGGCTGCATTTTTGTTTGCTGTGCAATTTCGATGTCACTCAGCATAAGTTATCCTCCAAAAATTCAATTTTTATGAAATCGTTACGTCCTCGATTTCATGTGCGGAAAAACTCCACAAATCATTTAGAATTATTATAACACACTTTATTGCCCTGGAAAAGCGCTTTTTCTTTGATAATCTGCCCACTTTCGTTGCATTTCTGCAGAAAAGGCGATAAAATAAATTTAAATTATGCTAATTTAAGGAGGCTTATAAAATAAAATGAAACTTACTCCCAGACAATTACTGGATTTATATTTGGAAGGAAGAAATCAGCCGAACATTCACCGGATCTATACCATGATGGCACCACATCTTGTCTCAATAGATGAAGAAAAACAAAGCCTGATTTTGGGTTTTCCCATCCGCGACTGGCAACTAAACGATATGGGCAATCTTCACGGCGGAATGATTTTTACTGCCATGGATTCCACGATGGGAACTCTCGCCGGAATTTTTGCTCCCGGCCACGCAGGACCCACAATCCAGCTGAGTATTGATTATGTCTCTCCGATGACAGCAGGCGATGAGCTTCAGGTAGAAGCAGTTATTGACTATACCGGTCATCGGGTCACGCAAACCCGTGGAATCGCCCGCAGCGCCAAGACCGGCAAGATTATTGCTTCGTCCCACGCTTCATTCTTAAGTCAAGGACGCATGGAAGATTAAAAAAGCATTTCCTACAAATTACAGAATTTTAAAATCACGGAGGTTTCAATCCATGAAACATACCCCTCAAGAGCTTCTCAACTCTTTTATCGAAAACCGTAATCGTACTGATGTTGATACACTCAATACAAAGATGACCCCTCGGCTGATTGCCTTTGATGAACAAAAACAAAGTGTCAAACTGGGATTTCCGATTCGGGAATGGCAGCTTAATCCACTCAATAACATTCATGGCGGCATCATTGCAACCGCAGCTGATTCCACGATGGGCTGCCTGCCTTATATCTTTTCCGAGGGACACGACGGCCCTACCATTCAGATGAGCCTTAACTATGTTGCTCCTGCCGCTGCCGGCGATGAACTGATTGTCGAAGCGTCTGTCGATCATCTGGGACACCGTATTTCCCAAACACACTGCACTGTTTACAGCAGAGACACCGGCAGAGTCGTTGCTACAGCACATGCCTCTTTTCTGGTCAGTGGAAAATCAGCAGACTGATTTTTGCCCTTTTATCATGGTCTTAAATAAAAACAAAAAGAACCGGGTTCCCGCAAATGAAACGGGCCCGGTTCCTTTTATAAAAAGAAAGAATTTTCCGCGCAGTCTAATTTAGCGAACAGCCTCAAAACCATGCTCAAGGTCATTCAAAATATCATCAATATGTTCCGTGCCAATGGAAAGACGAATGGTATTCGGCTTGATTCCTGCCGCCCGCAGTTCTTCTTCGGAAAGTTGGCTATGCGTCGTGGAAGCCGGATGGATCACCAGAGACTTTACATCGGCAACATTGGCAAGGAGTGAAAAAAGTTCGAGCGATTCTGTAAATTTCTTTGCTTTTTCAGCATTGCCCTTGATTTCAAAAGTAAAAATGGAGGCAGCTCCGTTTGGAAAATAAGAATCATAAAGCTCTTTTTCGCGGCCGGTTGCCAAAGACGGATGGTTAACCCGCTCCACCTGGGGATGGTTCTTCAGATAATCGACAACTTTCAGCGCATTTTCCACATGGCGTTCTACCCGCAAAGAAAGCGTTTCAAGGCCCTGCAGAAGCAAGAAGGAATTAAACGGAGAAATTGTCGCTCCCTCATCTCTCATGATAGTCGTGCGCAGTTTTGTAATATAAGCCGCATTCCCGCAGGCTTTGCTGAAAATGATACCATGATAAGAGGGATTCGGCTGAGAAATCCCCGGGAACTTGTCGTTCTGAGCCCAGTCAAAATGTCCGCCGTCTACAACGACGCCTCCCATCGTGGTTCCGTGGCCGCCGATAAATTTTGTTGCAGAATGTACGACAACATCTGCGCCGTATTCGATAGGCCGCAGCAGATACGGCGTTGCAAAAGTATTATCCACGATAAATGGGATTCCATGACGGTGCGCAATCTGTGCAATCGCCGCAAGATCGATTACATTGGAGTTGGGGTTCCCCAGCGTTTCCGCATAGAGCAGTTTTGTATTCTCTTTGATTGCCTTTTCAAAATTTTGCGGGTCAGAAGAATCTACAAAAGTGGTTTCCAGTCCCTGATCTCGCAGCGTATTTGCAAAAAGATTATAGGTGCCTCCATAAAGGTCGGAGGAAGATACAATATGATCTCCAACCTTCGTGATATTCTGCACCGCATAAGTAATTGCCGCTGAACCGGTTGCCGTTGCCAATGCACCAACGCCGCCTTCGAGCGCTGCAATGCGCTTTTCAAACACATCGGAGGTCGGGTTCATCAGACGAGAATAGATATTGCCTGGCTCTGTTAATCCAAATCTTCCTGCCGCCTGCGCAGAATCTTTAAACACATAAGAGGTCGTTGCATAAATTGGTACCGCTCTGGAATCGGTTGCCGGATCAGGCTTTTCCTGACCAACATGAAGCTGCAAAGTTTCAAATTTATAGTTTTTAGAAGACATGAAAATCTTTCCTTTCCGTTTTTAAAGTCATGTTGACTGTTTTCGTAAAAGCCCAATCACATTCGTCCAAAACGGAAATTTTGTCTCAGCAATTTTTCAAATGTATGTTTCATTAAATTCCCACCATTTCTGTTGGTTTGTTAATACAATACCTTCTTTTTCATACTATGTCAATAGGTTTAATATGATTTAATTAAAAAATTAAAATAGGCACGTCAAATTGTTGATCGTTGCACAGCTAAAAACGCCGTGATATAGAAAAAGATCCCTACCAAGAAATATCTTTCGGCAGGGATCTTCAGGTCGTTTTAAATGGCACTTAAATTTTTCATTTTTGCGGCTCTTGCTGTTGTATTAAATCTTTTAATGTAATTCCTTCAAAGAAATCATGAACAAGCGTATCGAGTTTTTCCCACATAGGAAGAGTCCGGCAGGTTTCTTTGCGGCTGCATTCATTTTGATTGCCGCTTAAGCAGGCCACCGGCGCAAGATTTCCTTCCGTTTCCTGTAGAATACTTCCAATCGTATATTCTTCCGGCGCACGGGCAAGTTTATAGCCGCCGCCCTTCCCACGCATCCCAATCAGATATTGATTTCTCGAAAGGATTGCAATAATACTCTCCAAATATTTCTCGGAAATTTCCTGTCGCTCAGCAATTTCTTTCAGCGGAACAAAACCCTCTCCGGTATGCTCCGCCAGATCCACCATCACCCGCAGCGCATATCTTCCTCTGGTTGAAATCATCATTACTTCCGCCTTCTTTCAGTATTTTAATTATACAATAAATCCGATAGGAAAATCAAGCTGCCGCCAAAGATTTCTATCCCGATAGGACTGGTTCCGCCTTTCTCTTTATGATATAATATCACTATAATATCAAAAAAGAGGAGGGAAAAAATGCAGCGGCGATTACTAAATTACTTTAAAAAATCGGACCAGATACTCTGGGGAATCATGCTCATGATTACTGCGTATGGGCTGCTGCTGTTAAGAACGGTCCCTACAGAAGAAGGGCGTCGTCTTTCCTATTTTGCGGTTCAGCTTTTAGCAGCGGTAACCGGATATTTTTTTGCACTTCTTCTTTCTCTGATCGATTATCGCCAACTTGCCCACTTTTGGTATGTGGTTGCCGCGCTCTGCCTGTTTTTGATTCTTTTAACGCAACTTAAAGGACAAACGGTAACAGGCGCCGACGGGGTTGCCGCAAAAGCATGGATTTCATTGCCGGGAGGTCTGACCTTTCAGCCAAGTGAACTTGTAAAAATTGGCTTCTTAATTACTTTTGGCAACCATTTATTTGTTTTAAAAGAAAAAGGGCTGCTCACTTCCCCCTTGCATGTGATTCTGCTTGCTGCCCATGCAATGATTCCGGTCATGCTGGTTCATTTGCAGCACGATGACGGCACTGCCATTATTTTTTTCTGTATGTTTTTGTTTATGTCATTTGGTGCCGGGATTCAACTGCGGTATTTCGCAATTTTAGCCGGACTTGTGATCATTGCTTTTCCAATCGCATGGACTTCTGTTCTGAATGTTTATCAACGCAAACGTTTTCTAATCTTTCTTCACCCGGAAACAGACCCACTGGGATATGGACTGCAGCAGCTGCGAGGAAAAATCAGCATCGGCAGTGGGGGCTTTTTCGGAAAAGGCCTTTTCCAAGCTCCTCGCGTCAATTCCGGATTGGTCCCGATTCAGCAAAGTGATTTTGTTTTTTCCGTCGCAGGAGAATCTCTGGGATTTGTGGGTTGTATGGCAGTAATCGTACTTCTCGCACTCCTGCTTACCAGGATTTTAAAAGATGCAGGATATTCCACCGATCTTTTGGGAAGCAGTATCTGCATGGGCTACTTTGGAATGATTTTTTCTCAGATGATTTTTAATCTTGGCATGTGTCTCAACCTTTTCCCAGTAATGGGCGTTACCTTGCCATTCTTTAGTGCAGGAGGTTCCTCATCCTCCTGTCTGTATTTTGGTATCGGACTGGTACAAAGCGTTGTCATTCACAGACGCTCCAGTGACCGCCTGCTCTACACACCCGAAAATTGACAAAATGGCAGAAACTTCTTATAATAAAGAACATATTTGCTAATGATAAAATAAAGACAAAAAGGGAATTTTCTCTTTCACAATGATAGGAGGAGTCCGGCATGAAATGGCTGTCTGTAAAAGCCGCAAGGCTGATGACCGCACTTTGCCGAAAACTGGGCCGTTCCGGCAGTGCATGGCCGGGAGCAGCCGCCAGAGCGGTAGACCCATGGATCCTGAAAAAGCTGGCAGCAGATGTGACCGAAGGAATTATTGTTGTCACCTCTACAAACGGAAAGACCACAGTGAATAATCTTCTTTACCGAGCGCTCCAATCGCAGGGAAAACGGGCCGTCTGCAATGCAGAAGGCGCCAACATGACAAATGGCGTTATTGCGGCATTTCTGCGAATGGCGGATTCTCATGGAAAGGTACAGGCTGATTGGGCAACTTTAGAAGTGGACGAGCTTTTTACCCGCAAAATTGTTAAAAAAGTGCAGCCAACCTATCTTTTGATCAATAATCTCGTTCGCGATCAGTTGGATCGCTGCGGAGAACTGGATACGGTAGCCGCAACCATTCAAAAAGCTCTTTCGTTTTCTCCCAAAACGACGGTGCTCTACGATGCTGATGACCCCTTGGTCACTTATGTCGCTAAGAATTGTGGGCATCATGCCAAATCCTTTGGGCTCTGCGAAACACTCGGCTCTTATACAGGAAAGAATCAGGGCAGTTGCTTTTGCCATTACTGCGGAACCGAATTGCAGTATCACGGTGAACACTATGGCCGTCTAGGAGACTTTTATTGTCCAAATTGTGATTTTGCCCGTCCTGCCCCGGATTACCAACTGAAAGATCTGACTATCGGATTTGGCGAGCAGACTGAATTTTCAGTCAATGGAGAAATGATTCGGAGCCATTTGCCGGGAATTTATAATGTCTATAATGTACTTGCCGCCTATACAGCCGCCCACGAAGCTGGGGTTTCCACACAGAATTTTCAGGAAGCGCTTGATCACTACCGTCCGCAAAATGGTCGAATGGAATTTTACCAGAATTTAAAAAAGCCGTTGGTCTTAAACCTGATTAAGAATCCGGATGGCACCAATCAGGCCATTTCTGTTGTTTTGCAGGACCCGCGTCCAAAAGCTGTTATTGTAATTATTAATGACCACGATAACGATGGCAATGACCCTTCTTGGTTATGGGATACCGATATTGATTTGATGGCCTCCCAAAAAGAAAACACCTATTATGCCTGTGGAATTCGGAGAAACGATCTGCAGGTTCGCATGAAATACGGCGGACTGCAGGCAAAGCTCTGCGAAACCGTACAAGAAGCAATTAATGACGCACTTTCGGGTGACCGAGAAGTCGTCTATATCCTTCCAAATTACTCTGCGCTTGCTCCCACCAAAAATTTTCTTGATCATTTGACATCAAATGAAAAGGAGGGAGCATAATGGAAAACCGTAAAATCACGATTGGACATCTGTTGCCGGATCTTTTAAATCTTTATGGGGATGACGGTAACATCCTTTGTCTCTCCAAACGAGCTCAATGGCGCCAAATTGGGGTGGAACAGCAGGATTACTGCCTTCACGATCCGGTGGATTTTGAAAACTTAGATATTCTTTTTATTGGTGGCGGTCCCGATAGGGAACAGTCCATTGCGATGGATTATATTCACTCTCTTCGCTCTCCTATTTCCGATTATATCGAACGCGGTGGTGTATTGCTTGCAATCTGCGGCGGCTATCAGTTTCTCGGCCGCTCTTATATGGCCGCTGATGGTTCTAAAGTAGATGGTCTTGGTCTTTTGGATCTGGAGACGGTCAATGGCCATGGAAGATTAATTGGCAATTTAATTATTAAGACTTCTCTCTGTGAAATGCCCGTTGTCGGATTCGAAAATCATGGCGGACGCACTTCTCTTGGTCCTAATGTCAATCCGTTGGGAAAAGTACTCTACGGGAAAGGGAACAACGGGCACGACGGCGGCGAAGGCGTTCTTTATAAAAATGTAATTGGCACCTATCTGCATGGCCCACTTTTAAGCAAAAATCCACAGTTGTGTGACCACCTTCTATCTGCTGCCCTTCAAAATCGCTGGGGAGACGGTACTCTCGCTCCTTTGGACGATACCATAGAAAAAAATGCAAATGCTTATATTCAGCAGCGGTTTTTACACGCTCTAAAAAAATAAAAAAGCGCCTCCGATTTTTCGGAGGCGCTAAAGAAATAATTACTTTGGTAAAACCCGGCGTGGCGTAAGTCACGCCGGGTTTACTGTATTTAAGATATTTTGTTCGCTATACAGAGAGATGCGGATTATTTAAACATTTCTATTCCGCCCATGACCACAATCATAATAAAAAGCACAGGCTGGAGAACCTTTTCCAACTTGCTCTTATCTATTCGCTTAAGAAGGACCGGACCGATGAAAGCGCCGCAAACTGTACCAATAGTAAGAAGTCCTACGAGTTTCCAATCTATACTCCCGATTCCAAGATGCGTAATAAAGCCAGTAAGAGCGATACCGAATAGCACAAGGACAGAGGTCCCCACCGTTTCGAGCGCTTGACATCCAAGAATCATCAGCCCCGCGATAATCGGACCGCCGCCACTGAGGCCAACAAGCCCAGACATAACTCCACCGAGCAGCCCAAAGCAGGCTGCTTTAACAGTGTTGGATTTCTTATGGGTCTGATCGGTTTTCCGTACATTGCCTTTTTTCTTTATGTATGAAACGAGCATCTGTACGGCAAGGAGCAGTAAAATTGCTCCGGTAACCTTATTATATAGGCTTTCCGGCAAGAATCCAGAACACAGGGAACCTACAATGGATCCGACCACGCCGCCAATCAGCATGGTAAGCCCAAAACGCCAGTTCACATTTCCGGCTTTCCAGTGGCTGAAAGTCCCCACTGCTGTAGTTGGAATCGTTGTTGCAAGAGAGGTAGATGCCGCGATGCCAGGTGGAATGTTAAAAAAAACAGTTAGAATCCCTACATAAACGGCTCCGCCTCCGCCCCCAAGCGAAATGATCAGTAAGCCGACCACAAATCCTACGATAGGTAATGCAATATATTGAGACATTTTAAGCATCTTCTTTTGTATTTATAGTCGATATCAAGCGTAAAACGAGCTGTTCGTAGCTTCTATCTACATTTGCTTCGGTACTTTGGAAAAAGCCTGCCTCTTCAAGTGAAACAAAGCCATGAAGTGCGCTGCGGAATCCGCGGACAAAACTGATCGTCTCTTCTTGGCTGTAATGATATGGTTCCATCACCTGATATAAAATGCGAACAACGGCATGACCTGCCTCCTGAACATTACTGTCATTATAGGTAGGAAATCTCAAAATTGCTTTGTAAAGTTCAGGATTTTCTTTCGCAAATTTACGGTATGCAGAAGCAATCGCCACCAAAGCATTTTCTTTTGACCGACCGACTGCTGCGCTGCGAATGGTATCTTCAAGCCTACTGATAGCAAGCTTCGCAATACCCGATGAGAGTTCCTGCAATCCGCTCAAATGATTGTACAGTGATGGTGGTTTTACACCGAGTTTTTCCGCGACCTGAAGCAACGAAATATTTTCAAGCCCCTTTTCTTCGGCCAGCTCTGCTGCTGCATTTAGGATTGTTTGTGAATCCAAGCCTTTTTTTGTGCTCATGCTATGCCTCCTCTCAAACTAATGCAAATACATTATAGACTAATCGTATTAGTTTGTCAACAGTCATAAATGATCCCGTTTATCTTTTGTTATGCTGCTACCAATTCTTTTCATGGATAAACATGATTCATGATAAGTCTGTCCGTATATTATCCTCTGCCCTTCTTCGGAGGCATTTTTTATGGAACCGTTACGTTTGCACAAAAGATCTCCGCATTGCCTGTCGTTCTCATTTGAAATCCCCACGCACCATATCCGCGGGTGACTGCCAGAGTAAAATTGTTTTCCCGGTAAATACCATTTGAAGGAGTTTGATAGTGCAGTTTAAAAATAGAATGAACGATCAAATCTCCGGGCCAAATCTGGCCATTATGCGTATGCCCCGAAATTTGCAGCAGAGCACCATCTTTTTCTGATTCACGATAATCCTGTGGCTGATGATCAAGTACCAAAAGAGGTAAATCGGTATTTTGACCTTTTAAGAGCTGAGAAATAGGCATTCTTGAGTGATTTTTTCCACCGACTGCATAATCATCACGTCCCAACAGAAGAAGCTTTCCATCAATGTTTTTTGTTTGATTGCAAAGCAGTTCAACACTGCTTCCCTGATAAAAGGCTCTCATCTGCTCAGGGGTATTATACTTATATTCATGATTTCCCATAATCGCATAGACTCCATAACTGGATTTTATTGAAGAAACTGCTTTTGTAAAAGTCTCTTTGTCGGCTTGATCTGCTCGATCATCCAAAACATCTCCGGCAAAAAGTACAAGATCGGGATTTAGATCATTGATTCGCTCCACCATTTTCTTCAAATCTAATGTACCGCCTACTGTACCATAATGAAGATCAGAGAGGGCCACCACCCGCATTTTTTCCTTTCCCTCATGACCAACATTAAAGGATGTAACCGTTGGATTCTGCAATGCCCAAAATCCCCAACAGCAAATTCCAATGCTGAAAATTGCGCCTACTGCAAGTTTATAAATTTGAAAACGTGGTGTTAAAAAGCGTTCTTTCTGATGCAGAACAGCTCCCAAAATTTTTTGGAGCAGCCTGAGAACCACCAGACTGATCAAAAAATAGATTAAAAATCCCATGACCCAAAAACCAGCTGCCGAAAGCCATCTTAGGGAACGCACCGGAAATAAAAATTGATAAATAGAACCCATTGGTATTATTTCCAGTATGAAACAGATCAAGCCGAAAAAATTTTTCTTAATTCCTGAAAAATTTTGTGAAACGATTCGCCAGATCCAACGGTCGAACAGCAGCATAAAAAGGAGATAAGCTACCGTTCCCAAAGCAAACAAAAGCACATCTGTCAAAAAAATGGAACCTTCCTCCTGATTGTTTTTTAATAAAGCGGCACATATCCTCCGTTTTTCCACACTCGCCAGCAAGTAAAAAGAAAATCACCTAAAATTAAAAGAGTTGTCCCCAAAAACCAGACTTTCCTTCGACTTGGCAAAATAGAGTCGGCCCAATGATTGATTTTGGGAATCACAAATAAAGGATAAATTCCTCCCGCCAATCCCCAAAAAACGCTGACTGGAAGTGAAATATATCGAAAACTCAATGGAAAAACTCCTTCATAATACCACAGTTTAATTCCAAATCGTTCTAAAATCAACCCGCTGAATCCTTCGAAAACTGTTCCAGCAGCTGCTACCACAAAAAAAAGACGCCAAAAGTTTTTAGCGGAAGGGTTCGGCGATTTTTCCATTAAAAGATAAAAAAAAATTCCAACCGCATAAATTGGGCAAAAAGGTAAACTGAGAAATCCTCTGTCCTGCAAAGAGTGATATAAGATTGAACAAAAAACAGTTTCCATTGTCCAACCAAAAACACCGGCCCAAAGACAGTTCCAAAAAACCCGAAAATTTTTCTTAGAAGAAACAATTTTAAAAATCCAATTTGTGGATTTTTCACGATATTGTTTCATTACTAAATTCCTTTCTTTTCCGATTTTACCATTTTAATGTATTTATAATTAATATATCATATCCACGTTTTTTTGGCAAATTCATTTTTAAAATATACAAATTAATCTGCATGATCTTTCCTTCTACCCTTCTTGCCAAACTGTTTAAAAGCGTGCATAATAAGAGCATAAAAATCAGTTTTTATACCAATTACCAGGAGGATTTCTCAGATGAAAAAACAACTGTCTGAACGCATTCGGAATACGCTTCGTATCGTGCTCAATGATTCGCTGTTTTCAAAGCAAACGACTCTGAGCAGCGCCAAAATAGAGCACTTCCTTTCTGATACAGATTGGATCGATTCTATGGAATCCGCCCTGTTCCCGATCAATCAAAGACTGACCTGCGCTCAAATTCTCGAATGCTGTGAGGTCCCTCTCTCCAATATCTCACCAATCCCAGAAGAAGGCTGGTTATCTTTTTCCTTTCAGTTTGCAAAAAATATCATGTTTCCTGAACAAGCATTTCGTCAGCAAGCAGAAAAATATCGCGATGGTGCGCTTTGCTTTCTAAATATTTTGCAGGTGCTTTTTGATTATGAGCGAAAAGCATTGCCGTTTGACCCTTTTATGGATTTTCATTTTGTTCCTCAGGAAGTGCTTACCGACAGGGACGACGTCCAAAAATACGGCCATTTTCTCGACGTCTTCCGCAAAGAATTTGTTTACGAACTGATGAGGCTTGGCGCCGAAGTGACCCCTTACCCTCTGCTTTATCATGTCGCCGGTGTCCATTATGTAGCGATGAATGCTGCAAGAGGACTCGATCATGCAGGCGTTCCCATTAACCTTTCCTTGATTTCTACCGCTGCTGCAGGGCATGATTTTGGAAAATTCGGCTGCAAAGTGCCACAGCGTGTTCCCTATCAGCACTATTATTATACCGATCAATGGTTTTCTTCCCGTCATCTAAACGCAGCCGGCCGCATTGCTGCGAACCACTCTACATGGGATTTAGAACTGGAAAATTTGACGGCAGAATCCCTATGTTTGATCTATGCCGATTTTCGAGTAAAACAGGTTCGAGACGACAAAGGCCTTGAACATTCAAAAATTTTCTCCCTTCAAGAGTCTTTTGAGGTCATTCTCAATAAGCTCGATAATGTAGATACTGCTAAAAAGCGCCGCTATGAATTTGTCTATGGAAAGCTGCGCGATTTTGAGGACTACATGCGTCGTCTGGGCATTGATGTGGATTTTACTGGAGAGACAATCACTCCAAAGCCAAAAATCAGCGCAGCACTTCTTGATGAAACAGAGATCACCGAGGAAATCATGATGCGCTGCATCGATCACAATCTACGCCTGATGCACCGCATGAATAGCGGCCGACATTTTGGGAATATCTTGGAAGCTGCTCACAGCGAAAAAGACTGGAAAAAATTGCGGGCCTATTTAAACATTCTCGAAGAATATTCTATTTATCTTAGTCAACATCAAAAAGTTCAGATGCTCAGTTTTTGCTATGAACTGTTAATGCACAAAGAAGGTGCAATTCGTCTGCAGGCAGCCGATCTGATGGGCATGCTTTTGGCAAAGTTCAGGCTTGGCTACCGAAAAGAACTGCCGGCAGACGTTTCCTCCGATCCAAAGGAGCAGACACCCTTTACCCTCTGGACACGGTTTTTAGACATGCTTATTTATCCGGACCATAAAATAACTATCCAGCAACGTGACCGAATCGGATATTCTGCAAAACATGTGATTGCTTCTCTTTTGGAAAATTGTCAAAAACAGGATACACCACATTTTATGGACGCTATTATGCGTTATTATATTGCTCCTCAAAAAGTCCCTACAAACATTGCTTTTGTACTTCTCAACCTTCTTCCCGATTCTGCTTTTTCCCTTTGCTCTGAATCTGCGCTCGATCTGTTAACTCAATTTGCAGGATATTTCTGCCTAAATGGAAATCAGCTGCACTTACAGGTTTCTGCCCTGCAGTTTTTAATGCGCATGACCGATGCACTGCCGTCCGACAGCCACTGCCGCCATCACGCCGGAAGCATTGCACTTTCAGTTCCCTATGAAGACAGCCTTTCCCTGACTTTTTTGCAGTGCCATATTTTACAGAATGCCGGAATAGATGCTAGCCGTCAGGAACATAAGCTTTATAAAGAAAATATCCTCAACGAAATTTTCCGAGAAGATTTAAAGCCTTCTGTTCATTGGTCGGTTAAAATTGTCAATATCGAACTTTTGATGGATCAAGTGAAAGAGCGACATTTAGAAAATCCAACTCACATTGCAGCACATCTTGCCAATTTGATTCGAATCAGCGAATGGGCCGTTGTCCGAGATGAGGCCGGGTCGGCATTAGTAGACTTGATTCCAATATTGGAACCGGATCAACGAACAGAAATTGTTTTGGAGCTCACCCGCAGTTTGGAAGGCAGCGAATACGAATTTTCGAAAGAAATTCCTGCTTATCTCGGCAGGCTTGCACTTTATCTTGATCCGGAATCTTTGGAAGGATTAATTGGCCGTCTTCAACGTCTTTCAAGCAGTTCTAATCTTCATACAGTTTCCGGAGCATTGGGGGTCGTCGGAGCAATGCTTGCTTCTTTTTCCTCTTATCAGACTCGGTTTCCTCAATCAAAAAACATGTTTGATGAATATAAAAAGCGTCTGATGGGATTGTTGCTTTCCGGTCTTGCACACTTTCAGCAATCGGTACAGCAGGAATCCCTGCTGATTATTGGAAAAACAATCTTTGCTTCTTCGGAACTTTCCAATGAATCCAAAGCTGATTTGTTTTCTCTCAGCGCAAAAAAGATTCTATTTCTTCTCGACGAAAGCCCTGAAAACGAACTTTCATTTCTTTATCGAGCTGCCGCGTTTTCGCATATTTATCGTTTCCTTTCGTTTTATCGGCTGGATCATAAGTTTCCTGTTTTTCCAAAGCAGAAAAAGATCGCCTTCTTTCCAGGCACTTTTGATCCTTTCACTCTTTCTCATAAAGAGATCGTCCGAAAGATTCGAGACCTTGGTTTCGAGGTTTTTCTTGCGATCGATGAATTTTCATGGTCAAAGAAGACACAACCGCATCTGATTCGCCGTGAAATCGCTAAAATGTCTATTGCAGATGAATTTAATGTCTACCTCTTCCCAGATGAAATTCCGGTAAATATTGCGAATCCAAATGACTTGAAGCATTTAAAAGATGTTTTTTCCGACAGAGAACTTTATATGGTTGTTGGCAGTGATGTTGGGCGGAATGCTTCCTCCTATCGCACGCCGCCTTCAGAAAATTCCATTCATAGCATGAATCACATCATTTTTAGCCGTCTGGAAACTGGAAAAACAACCGCTTCTGAAGATCAAAAAGCACAGGCCAAAATTACCGGAGAAATGATTCATCTCCAGCTTCCGAATCATTTGGAAGACATCAGTTCTACTAAAATTCGTGACAACATTGACTTAAATCGGGACATCTCCAATCTGATTGACCCAATCGTAAAAGATTTTATCTATGAAAACAACCTCTATCTGCGCGAGCCGCCTTATAAGCCGCTCGAATCTGCAGAAGGGCTACATTTTCAGGAAATTTCCTCCGATAATCAAAATTTCGTCGGCCCCCCAGAAAAAAGCATTCTGCTCTTAAATTCTGAAGAAAAAGATCAACTGCTCGGTGATCTTACGATGTCCATTATTTCTCCCAGCGATTTATTCGATGTTCTGCACGATCTTTCACTGTCAGACCAGATTCGCCGCAGAACAAGCGGTAAAATTCTTTTGATTACCGGAGTTCATACGCTTGCACCATGGAAAACACAAAATATTGATCAGTTGCTATTATCAGAGGCACTTTCTTCTGCACTGCGTCAGCATTGTGGATTTGCGCTATTTCTGCCTCGTTATTCCGATTATTCCCCTGATCTGATTTCCACGCTTCGCCGACTTGGATTTTCAGAAGCCGGATCGAATCGCCTTGGCGTACCATGCATGGCTGTCGACATGCACGCTCCCATTGTTTTGATTCAAAACCTCGAAACTACGATTAAAGAACCGCTTAGTTCTAGTCCTGAGCTTCTCAAAACAATGGGAGAAGCCCATAATCGCTTGCTTTTGACTCTTACGGAACTCTATCCCGGAAACCTTGTACTTCCTTTCTCAGCAGAGATCATTTATCATCGCCTAGTTGAAAAGATCACTGCCGCAAACAAGGTCCCGAATACCGTAACCGTGCCGCGGACATTGGGAAAATCCATGTGTGTTCCATTCGGTAAAATTCTACGCGGAAAAGTGATTCCAAACACCGTTACAAAAACACTGCACACGGATAAAGTTTTTTCGCCTGATAGCACTTCCAGCCGAATTGAAGCATTTCCACACTACACCCCCATTGAAAGTCAAGTGCGGTGTATTAAATCCTTTGACCGTCCCGTCATTCTCGTAGACGACCTGATTCATGAAGGGGATCGTATCCGCGCATTGGATCCAATTTTTCGTCGCCAAGAAATTCCGATCCAGCAAATTCTGGTCGGCATTCTTTCCGCTCGCGGCCGCGATTTAATGAAGCTGCAGGGGCATCCGGTAGACAGCGTTTACTACATTCCGAATCTGCGGCAATGGTTTGTGGAATCCACGCTTTATCCCTTTATCGGTGGCGATACTGTTCACCGCAGCAGTAATCCGGTACCAGGATTGCAGCCTTCTATTAACCGTTTTTTGCCCTATTCAATTCCGGAAGATTCCGGAGAATATTCCAAGCAGGCAATCTTTTCTCTTTCCCGCTGCTGTATCGAAAATGCCATTGCTGTATTTCGAGTTCTGGAATCTCAGTATCGAGAAAAGTTCTCTCGCAATCTTACACTTAGCCGCCTTCCCGAAGCAATTATTTTACCGCTGTGCCCGGACAAAGGCAGTCGAATCTCTTATGACCCAAACCTTCCGGTCACAAGTTATCTTCAAAATGATCTCGAAATGCTGATGCGCATGCAAAATCTGATGATTTAATCGGATGTTCTAAGAGAGGTGTAATTGATATGTTTTACTATTACGAAAAAGACGGTCTACAGCTTTGCAGTCTCAATCCGAATCTTCCATTTGTAAAATCCACATGCCCCAAATCCGGCGATGCACCTACTGTTTTTCTTTTTGAACGAGATCCCCAAAATTGCCGTGCAGCATTTTCTGTAAACCATCCCGGACAGATTTTGGCAAAAGAAGAAGATATTCGTTTTCTAGACGCTTCCCGCATGCCAAAAGAAGCAGTCGATCCGTTCCTTTCGGAGCAAATTTCCAAAGGGCATTTGCGAGCTGTTAATTTTCGCCATTCTCGTTGGCCGGAATTGCTGAATCCGCGTGAAAAATCCGGAAAAAAGCGAATCAATTTACTGGCAATCGGAGACGTCGGCAGTACCCTTTTGATCGGTTTATGTCTGCTTGGAAGAGACCAGATTTCTTCCATTGGCATTTGTGATATTTCAGAAAAAGTAACCGCACGATGGGCGATGGAAATGAATCAGATTTCTCTGCCATGGAATTATGATGCTTTTCCTCCCGTAGAAGTGATCTCTCCAGATCAACTTTTCGATTGTGATCTTTTTGCTTTTATTGCTTCTAAAGGGATTCCTCCTGTAGGCTCCGGTGTAAAAGACGTGCGTATGGCACAATTTGAGGCCAATTCAGCGATTGTTTCTCACTATGCAAAGCTTGCTCGGGAAAAGCACTATCAGGGACTTTGGGCAGCAGTGAGCGATCCGGTGGATCCCCTCGCCAAAACTGCTTTCCTTGCAAGCAATCAAAATGAGCATGGTGAATTTGATGGACTCGGACTGTTCCCGCAGCAAATTCAGGGATACGGGCTTGGTGTTATGAATGCACGTGCAGCGTACTATGCGAAAAGGGATCCGCGCTTTACGGATTTTTTGTCGGAAGGTCGCTCTTTTGGCCCTCACGGAAGCGATTTAGTCATTGCAAATTCCATTTCGCATTATGACGATACTCTCTCTAAAGAATTAACGCAACTAACGGTTACTGCCAATTTAAAAATGCGTCAAATCGGTTATAAGCCTTATGTAGCCCCTGCAATTTCATCCGGTGCCCTTTCGCTGCTCCTCACCCTGGAAGAAAAATGGCACTGCGGTTCCGTTTATCTTGGCGGTGCTTTTATGGGCGTCAAAAATCGCTGCACATCCACCGGAGTAGAAACCGAAGTCCTGCCGAAAATTCCGGATCTACTGTTTGACCGCATCGAAAATGCGTCTAAAAATTTGCGTTCACTGATCTAAAAGGGGGTAATCGATTTGGAATCTTCCTTATTACTCTTTCGTCCAAAAGCTTCCGAAGATGTGAAAACGAACCGCCTACAGCAAGTGTTGGATTATGCATTTCAAGGGATCTCTTATGACCCGATAGAATTTGCTAATCAACTTTCTCCTTTAAACAATCGAAAAATTTTGTTTGCAATTGATCTTGGAAACTCTGGAATTAATTTTGAATACTACCATTTTTTAAAATGGCTGCGTACGCATTCCAATAGCCTTTGCGGCTGTACTGCCGCAATTTTGGTTGATGGAGGAAGTGAACTCTATACAAAATCCATCGCAAGTGAACTAGTCTTTTCTGCAAACCTTGCAGGTTGTGCTTTTGTTGGCCGCCCTTTGGTAGAAGGTACCCGCACGCTGGATAATTTTACGATTCTATCACAAAACATGGGAACTGATTCTTTTGGTGCTTACCAGGAAAGCGCGCGTATCTTAGTAAAACGCCTTTTAGAAAACTCATTTCCCGTCCATAAAAGGCCAAACATACTGGCTCTTCATGCCTCAATCCGTCAAACTTCCAATACTTTGGCGCTCTGGCAGCAAGTAAAAATAAAAATTGAAAATTCCTGTGATTTAACTGAAATCAATGTTCGAAACGGTGCTGTTTCGGATTGTGCAGGATGTCCTTACACAACTTGTCTTCATTTTGGTGAAGAAGGGCGCTGCTTTTATGGTGGTGTAATGGTAGAACAAGTCTTTCCTGCAATCAAAAAAGCGGATGCACTTGTCATGTTGTGCCCAAATTATAATGATGCCATCTCTGCAAACTTAACAGCCTTAGTCAATCGCCTAACGGCATTATTTCGTCAAACTCGTTTTTATGACAAAGCAGTCTTTGCGATTATTGTCTCCGGATATTCTGGAAGTGATCTAATTGCTAGACAACTAATTGCCGCACTCAATATGAATAAAAGTTTTTATTTGCCTGGAAATTTTGCTATGCTTGAAACCGCAAATAACGCCGGTACCGCTTTAAAATTACCTGGAATTGATGACCGAATTGAATTCTTTTGCGATCAGATCATTTTGGTCTTAAAAGGATCGAGCAGTCTATAAAATTCTTTATCCTCTTCACAGCAAAAAGGCACCCGATTTTTTCGGGTGCCTTTTTTACATAAGAAAACAGACAGAGCTTGTTGGGAACTCTGCCTGTTATTAGGGAGCGATCGGCCAATAGTGCCGGTGCGGTAAAAATCAGGTTGAATGAAGGGATTTCCTAGAATCATTGATCCTTTTGGTCCCTTTAACAATGTTCTGCTGTTATCTATGACAGCAGTCTACTCGAAGTTTCGCTTTATTACTGTGAAACCGGAACCATAAATGGTCCCGGTTTCACAATCAACCACTTGAGTTGTTCAATAAAGGATGTACTTCAAATTAGTAGCAAATGCCCTGTGCCAGCATAGCGTCAGCAACTTTCTTGAAGCCTACGATGTTTGCGCCGGCAACAAGGTTGTAGCCTAGGCCATACTCTTCTGCTGCTGCAACGGAAGAATCATAGATGTTCTTCATGATGCTGT
>ENA-UOOK01001348-UOOK01001348.1-fermentation-metagenome-genome-assembly--contig:-NODE-1348-length-32232-cov-10.446530_pt1 | contig 32232 bp, 26 predicted proteins | sample MGYA00245777_ERZ724023 | MGnify/ENA primary metagenome ERZ724023 (study PRJEB28704, sample SAMN03018312) | fermentation metagenome | biome: anthropogenic terrestrial biome; feature: soil...
TTTTGCATAAACAGTCACTTTTTATGTTTAAAAAGATTTTATAAACAATTTAAACACAAAAAATCACCGTTTTTACATTTCTTTTAAAACAAAGCAGTCTGCAGACAGACAAAGTAAAGCCGTTGAATAGTTGATACATACTAAACCTTTGCTTCTAAATGTTCAAAAGTATGTGTATGTATAATATGATAAAAAATAAACCAAGTAACCAAAAATAGTAATCGTACCGAATACAACCATTTGGAAGCATATATAAAGTTTAGTACTACAATTTTATTCTCAAAATAATTATAAAATATTGCAACGTTTTTAAAACTTTAGGTATCTATATATGCATAGAAAATAATTTTATTCACTAACAGATGAAGGAGGTGGACATGCTATGGTATATATAAGGTCACCGAATAAATTAGAAGGTTCTAACATATCTCAAAGAATAAAGACCTCGCATAAGTCTTGATTAACAATTAGATACTTAAGAACCTATATGTATTATACTTGTATTTACTAAGGTTTTCAATTGAACTCGTTCAGCTAAAGCTGAACATCGGAACTTCGGTGGAGGACTCTACCCCCACCGAAGCAGGGATAAGGAACCCCCACTTATAGAAGTGGGGGTCTCATGAATTAGATAAACTTACAATAATTGTTGCTAGCTAGGCTTTTTGGCAGGCAATTTAACAAGACTTTTGCCGGAAAGTCAATTTTTTAGACAGACAGACAGACAGACAGACAGACAGACTGACTGACTGACTGACTTAGCTGACTTTAACGGTCTTTTACGTCAAAACCCTTGGATTACGTATAATGAGTAATGAAACAAGATGGTTTTCGTAATATTTTATATGTATTAAACTGCAATTTATTTTGTCATAGGTACTGTAACATACATTGTCAAGATACCAAACTTTACTGAATATAAGCTAGACTGCTAACACAATGATCTTGTCAAACAGCACAGACTACATTTAAGTTTTGAGTATATTTATATGCAACATCTTTTGGAGTTGTATTTTCAAGGATTATTGAAGTCCGAAAATGCATCAAAAAGAATGTTAAAGTATAAATAAAGTTACAAAATAAGTTAACCAAACATTATCATAGAATAAGGCGGTAATTATTGATGATACGAATGGAAAATTTATGGAAAGTATATAACACAGGAACAATATCTGTTGAAGCTCTTAAAGGTATTGATTTTTCCGTTAAGGATGGGGAATTTGTTTCTGTAATGGGTCCGTCAGGATCGGGAAAATCAACCCTTATGAATATTATTGGCTGCCTTGATAAAATGACAAAAGGCGATTATATGCTTAATAATATTAAAATTTCACGCTTATCTGATTTCGAGCTTGCTAAAATAAGAAATTCAAGCATTGGTTTTGTTTTTCAGACTTTTAACTTACTTCCCAGAATGACTGCCTTAAAAAATGTTGAGCTTCCTATGATTTATGCCGGAACGCCACCAAAAAAACGTCGGGAAAAGGCAATTGAAGCATTGGAAAAGGTTGATTTAATTGATAGAATGAATCATAAGCCAAATGAGCTTTCGGGTGGTCAACGGCAAAGGGTCGCCATTGCCAGAGCCCTTGTGAACAATCCCAATCTTTTGCTTGCGGACGAGCCAACAGGTAACCTGGACAGTAAGTCAGGTGAGGAAATAATGGGGATTTTTCAAAGCCTGAACGCAGATGGTGTTACAATAGTGCTTGTAACCCACGAACCTGATATTGCACAGCATACAGAAAGAATTGTTACATTTAGAGACGGTAAGATAATAAAGGATGAGCTTGTAAAAGAACCTTTGAAGGCTGCTGATGTTTTGGAAGCAATGATAGAACAAAATATGATTTACCAGGAAGCGTGATATCCACGAAAATTGATATACCGGTAAGTGTAATATCAAAGCAAATCTGTGATGTACTAGGAAGGTTAATATCAAAACAAATATGAAGTAATAGGAAGCGTAATACCAAAGTATTTATGATGTACCAGGAAGTATGATATCCAAGAAAATTGATATATCAATAAAATATTATAAAATGGAGTTGATGTAAATGGATAATAATTATGTTCTTAACGAAGAAGAAATGATCATACCGGAAAAGATGAATATCTTTAAAAGGCTTGCGAATTTGTTTTTTTCACCGAAAAAGTTGTTTTCATACATAAGAAACAAGCCATCAATTCTATTTCCCATCATTATATTATGTATAGGCACAATTGTTGTGTATTATTTTACAAATTCGCTCACGCAGGGTGCACAATTAGATTTGCTTTACGAGAATTACAAAAATATGGGTATGGATATGTCACCAGATGAAATTAAAGCAATTATGAAAGTTCTTTCGATTGTGATGCTCGTTGCTTCTCCTTTTATAGTCCTTGCGGGTTGGGCTATCAGTACTCTTGTATTATATCTAATTTTTCGTCTTGCTAATTGCGAAAAGGGGTTAAAGAAATATTTTTCAATGATGGCGTATATTTCGTTAATTCCATTAATCGGAAGTATCATCCATATATTGTTTCTATATTACACGGGGGCAGATCCTAGTAGTGCAAGTGTAACAAGCTTAGCCTCTCTTATTGATGCTCAATCAGTGGGAAGCGTTTTATTTAGTCTTGCAGCATCTCTTGAGTTTTTTAGTATATGGAGATACATTTTGATTGGGATAGGCTTTGTTTATGTCGGAAGGGTTGAAAAAAAGAAATCTTATACAATAACATTAATTTTGTTTTTAATAACTGTGCTATTAAATATTGGGCTTGCGGCTGTGCAAAATCAATTTGCCGGATTCATGCCTTAAACCCCAACATATAGCTAATAGAAGGAGTTTTGCTACATGAAAAAAGTTATCATTGGGATTATAGTAATCGTAATACTTGCAGCAATGATATTGTTTAACATTAATAAAAATTCAGAAGAAGGTGAAGCCTTCAATATTTCTTCGAGAAAGGCTGAACCGGTTAAAGCAGTTACCATTGGAACCGGTGATATTCAATCATATGTTACAGCTTATGGTCGTGTGGAGGAAATCAATAAAGCTCAGGTCTTTTTTGATACACCACTTAGAGTTATAAAAATTCTTGTTGGCAAGAACGATTTTGTGGAACAGGGTGATCGCCTTGTTGAGCTTGACACTTCAACCTTAACCGATGAGATGAAAAGGTTAAGAGTGCAAAAAGATATTCAAGCCATAACACTACAAAAGCTTGAGTCAGGCCAAGGGCTTTTATCACTTGAATCCTCTTTAACTTCTGCAAAAAATGCCGTTGAACGTGCTGAGACCGGTTATCAAACTGCAGCTGGCGATTACGAAAATCAGAATAAGCTCTTTGTTGCTGGAATAATTCCAAAAACTCAGCTAGATCAGTATGAAAAAGTGATGAAAGACGCAAAAGCAGCAGTAGAAAGCGCTCAAATCAGCCTTGATTCTGCAGAAAAAAGCTATCAATCGAGTATTGGCAGCCAGAACCTTGATATACAAGCACAGATGAAGAATATTGAGCTTTTGAGTTCTCAGATTTCTGATATAGAAAAAAAGCTTAAGAAAATTGAAAGCTTTGAAAAAGCGCCAATCAGTGGATTTATAACAGATGCTTTTATAACTGAGGGCGGATACACAATAAGCGGTCAACCGGCTTTTACAATTATAGATGTGAGTGAATTAAAAATTACAGCCACTGTAAATGAATATAACTCAAAGGATCTGGACATGGGACAGCGGGTTAAAATAACCGGTGAGGCATTAGGAGACGGAACAGAGCTTGAAGGAGAGATTGTGTCTGTTGCTCCGATTGCAAAGTCAATTCAATCCTCAAGTGGTATTGAGACGGTTGTTGAGGTTATTATTAAGCCGATGGATGGCAAAGGTATTCTAAAACCGGGCATTAACGTGGAATGTGATATTGTCACAAGCGAGAAAAAGAATGTTATTGTAACCGAGTTGAATATCTATATGGAAGATAAGGACCGTAAACAGTATGTTATGCTTATTGATCAGGAAAGCATGACCGTTAAAAGGCAATATGTCAGCCTTGGAGCATATTCATATATGACTGTTGAGGTTATTGATGGACTAAAAGAAGGAGATATGGTAGTCATAGATCCGCAACCCAGCCTCGAAGAGGGTGCAAAAATCAGAATAGTGGAGTAAAAGTATTTTATTTAGTTTTTTTAAATTTGTACTTTTTTTTAAGGGTTGTTGGAGCTTTAGATAAAGCCTTCCAAATTGAAATTATATGAAAGTAGTGGAGTAGAATCATTAATTTTAGTTTCGGTAAGCGAATGGCATAAAATCAGATTTGTGGAGTAGAAATATGATATTTTTGGAATTGTTCAAACAGGCGTTTGATAGCCTTAGAGCAAATAAAATGAGATCCCTTCTAACTATGCTTGGTATAATAATGGGCGTATTTTCTGTAATTGCAATTATGGCTTTGGGGAATGCTACAGAGAGTTATATCTCTGGTGAGTTTGAGAAAATTGGAGCCAATACCTTTAACATATACAATAAAGGGAATGATATAACAAAAGATGAATGGCTTACTATTGATGATATAAATTTAATTACTGAAAATATACCTGAAGTAAAAAATATTACCACGATCGCGCAGTGGGGCGGACAAATTAGAATTGATACCCAGACACAAATGGCTTTTGTGAGTGGTGTAACATCCCAATATAAAAACTTTTCGGTAATCGAAATGGCAGCAGGCAGGTTTTTAAATAATTTTGATGATACTGCCAGAGCCAGAGTAGTAGTTGTGGATGATAATTTTGCAAAACGATTTTATAACAGGGTTGACATAACCGGCGAAAACATAAAAATTAAGATAGGGCAGTACACTGTAAAAGCTATGATCGTTGGGGTTATAAGTACGGGGGATGACCTTTTGAGCAGCTTTGCCGGAGAACAAATTCCTGTTATGGTCTACATGCCAATCAGGACAGTTCACTCAATAACAAACAGCAACCGACTGGGTTCTATAATGTATTCACTTGATAAGGATGTGGATGTTAAACTTGTAAATGATAAAATAATCAGTTTTCTGGAAAGAGTTCATCGCAAGGAGGATATTTATTATATTCAATCAATGCAGGATATCCAAAAGCTGTTTACCGATATGATTGGAGTGGTTACTTCGGTTCTGCTGGTAATTGCAGTCATTACCTTAATAGTCGGCGGAATTGGAATAATTAATATTTTGCTTGTATCCGTTACAGAGCGTATAAGGGAAATAGGAATTCGTAAAGCATTGGGGGCACAAAAAAGAGACATTGTAGTTCAATTTTTGTTAGAATCGATTATAATGACAGGGTTTGCAGGTTTAATTGGCATTGTTCTGGGTATTCTTGCAGGTAACTTGATCTCAGCATGGATAAAGATACCTCCTGCTGTTGATATAGCAACTGTTATTGCATCATTTTCAATTTCGGTAATATTAGGTTTGATTTTTGGTGTTTATCCGGCAAAGAAGGCAGCGGATTTGGATCCCATTGAAGCATTGCGATATGAATAACGCACAGGTTATTCTTCAGACATTTAGGAGAGCAACATGCTTCGAGGCGCCACTTTCAACAGGTAACGGAGGAGAAATAGGTGTGCAATATAAGTAAACATTAGCGGAATTTAGCTCTTGTAAAGGAAGCGTAGTTTCCGTCATTGCAAAGCTTAATACAATGTCTTTGAAACTTATACTATCATTGCAAATAGCGCTGAATTATAGGTAGCATAAAAAAATTAAATTACATGAATTTATGGCGTTTCATATAAATCTCAAAATATAGAGCGTGTGAACAATACCTCTGCCAGACTTTAGCTGTTTGCATCTTGAAAGTTACCCTCTGTTTAAAAAAATGAATAGATGCTATAATAAATATGTCAACACAATGCAATAAAAAATAATTTAAAGCAGGTGCTTGTTATGAAAAGAAAAATACTTATTGTCGATGATGAAAAAAACATAGTGGATATCTTAAAGTTTAACTTAAAAAAAGAAGGTTTTGACACAGTTGAAGCATATGATGGGAGACAGGCTTTAGAGATGGTAGAAAGCGAAAAGCCGGATTTAATACTTTTGGACATAATGCTTCCGGAATATGATGGGTTTACAGTTTGCAAGAAAATTAGGCAGACTATGAATATTCCTATTCTGATGTTAACCGCAAGGGAAGAAGAAGTGGATAAGGTTCTGGGGCTTGAGCTGGGTGCAGATGACTACATCACAAAACCGTTCAGTCCCCGGGAGCTCATGGCTAGGGTTAAGGCTAACCTTCGTCGTGTAGTTGAGGATACACAAAAGGTTCAAAGCGAAATACTCGTTTGTGGAGATCTAACTATTGATATAAACCGCTATGAAATAAAGCGGGCTGAGGAAATAATTGAGCTGACTCTTCGTGAGTTTGAATTAGTTAAGTTCCTTGCGATGCAAATAGGGCAGATTTTTTCCAGGGAGAGTCTGCTTGAGAAGGTTTGGGGATATGAATATTACGGCGATGTCCGCACAGTTGATGTTACGGTTAGGCGTCTTAGGGAAAAGCTTGAAAGGATACCGAGCAAGCCTGAATATGTACTGACAAAGCGTGGTGTCGGCTACTACTTTAATCCCTCGCTTTAATTAATACAGTGAAAATTATAATGTAAATAACGAACTCAACTTACTCACCTCCGCTTGTTAGTAACGTTTTGAGACGCGGGTACCGACATGCTAAGGTGGTGGTATCACACCGCTGTCGATAGCCTGCAGTGCAGGCAAGCATCCAAAAAACTGTGGGAAAGCTGAGTAACTAAACTTATGTTTTGGCCGGGGGGCGAAATGTTTTTAAAAAGCCTGCAATGGAGACTTGTTATAATCATTGTCACCATAACCTTTGTATTAATGTCTATAATTTGGGTCTTTCTTAATTACAAAGTGGAAGATATATTTTATAACGAGTTTAAAACTACAATTTCAAATAATTACTCAATCCTGGGTATTAATGAAAGAATGAGCGAAACAGAGCTTGAATGGCGGCTCAGGGATGATCCCAATATACTAAGTCAATTAACCGGCTTTGATAAAAGCTATACTATTATTAAAGGTAGCACTTTTGAAATACTTTATTCTTCTGATGTTTTGTACGAAGAAAATAAGGTTAATTTCAGAAACGAAATATTTAAATCCCAAAACCTCATCTCCGTTATAAACGGAAAAACGGCAGGAGAAGAGAAAAACCTTACAAAATCTGCAGATGGGGACTTTTATGATTATGTTAGGCGTCAGACGTTGGCAGATGACGACTATATACTGTTTTTCAAATACAACCGTACAAGAGCCTTGTCAATTATAAAGGAATTCAGTCAGATAATCCTGTCTGGCATGATTATTTCGGTTGCTTTTACTATCGTAATCGGTTTTTTGCTTTCAAAGACTATTACAAAGCCTATTGTAGATATTATGCATAAAGCAGAAAAAATCACTTCAGGAGATTTCGGACAGGTTCTTGAGGTTAAGTCAGATGATGAAATAGGCAAGCTTACAAAAACTTTTAACTTTATGTCAAGTCAGCTTAAAAGCATGCTAATGGAAATTTCCAACGAGAAAAATAAATTTGAGCTCATCCTGAATTTTATGACAGACGGAATCATAGCATTTAATACAGACGGTCTGATAATCCATATCAATTCGGCAGCACGCAGCTTGCTTGACCTTAAACAGGAGAAACAGACATTTTCAGGAATTATGGATAAATTAGAATTGGACTATACCTTAGAGACTCTTCTGAACAACAAAAGCCTGGCTGAAATAAGCCACAAATTTGAAATTAGTGACCGGTTCTTTAAAATATATTTTGCTTCTTTTTCTGATAATGATAATACTGTAGCCGGTATTATTACTGTTCTTCAGGATTACACCGAAGAGAAAAAGCTCGACAATATGCGTAAAGAATTTGTAGCAAATGTCTCCCATGAGCTTAAAACACCTCTTACATCAATTAAAAGCTATACTGAAACCCTTCTTGATGGGGCTTCAGAGGATGAGGAGATTACAAGGAACTTTTTAAAGGTTATCTATGCCGAGTCGGATAGAATGGATCGCCTTGTCAAGGATTTACTGCTTCTGTCAAAGCATGACAGTGGTGTTAAGCTTAAGCTTGTAAGGCTGTCATTACAGGAGCTTACAAAAAGCGTGGTTGAAAGGCTGCAAATGACCGCAGAGGAGAAAAATCAGGCTATAAAAATAATAGATGAATCCGAAGCTTATATATTGGGCGATCGTGACCGTCTTGAGCAGTTGATGTTTAATATTATCGGTAACGCTATAAAATATACGCCGGAAGAAGGCGAAGTATCGATATGTGTAGGAGTGGACGGTAAAAATTCATATGTGAAGGTTTTTGATACGGGGATTGGTATACCCGAGAAAGACCTTGAAAGAATTTTTGAACGTTTTTATCGTGTTGATAAAGCCCGCTCAAGGCAAATGGGCGGTACCGGATTAGGGTTATCTATTGCGCAGGAAATAGCTAAAACCCATGGCGGAATAATACAAGCAAAAAGCGAATTAAACAAAGGAACGGAAATTACAATTTTATTACCCGCGGCACCGGAAAAGGAAGCGGAGGGTGACGATTCTTGTGTGTTAAACCTGGAAAACCCTACTGACGACTCTTTTGAATAAAGAATAAAACTAACAGCACGAAGCACCGGAGATTATTTCTTCTGATTTTGGATAAGATAACTGTGAATTACAGTACACAGCATAAGAGAACTACCATATGTTTTTCAAAATGCATTTTTGCGAGTTTCAGCTTGCCAAGTTGCTTTTGCTTCGCAAAATGCACTACACTAATATAGCGTATTTAAAACGCTTGGCGTTTAAAAACGCCTGCCGAACTATACGACTCTTGCAGATGAAGCGCAGTTTCCGTTATTACACCACAACTATATCTCCGAATATAGAGGGCGTAAACAGTAACCGGAATAATATAGTAACTGCATTTTAAGATCGTAGTAATGGAATTGTAATAAACTTTATAGTATAATATAAGTAGGAATATTGTGGCGGGGCACGTTGTCCTTTATTAACAGATGACAAGCTTTGCCAGGAGGGTTTTATGGCTAAAAAATTGTTTTTTATGCTGTTGATTCTTGGCTTATTAGCGGTTGGAGCGGTGGCTTCCATGGCTACAGTCGGGGGTGCTTTTAATTTTAGTGGCGCAATGGCTGATGCCACACTCACCGGCGTAACCATTCCGGGCATACATATTGAGGACGAGCAGCATATAGAAGAGGCTTCACAGGAAGAAGCGTATACATATGAAAAAATGATAGAAGAATATGATTCTTTGTTTTTTGATAAAAATATCGAGACAAAGAATGTTTACGTAAAAGATATTGTTATAAAGCAGCAGGACACCAGAAATGCCTCTGCGCAGGATTATGAGCTTTCAGTAACGCTTGATGACAGTGTAGTGCTTGAAAACGGCGATTCAATTATTATTATGGCTTTTGTGGAGAAAGACGGTGTTTTTGAATTGCTTGTTGCCCCTAACAGTGTTGTTATTAAGTACCCTAAGCCATACAGGTTCGCATTGCCTTTCGTTGGCGAAAAGCATCCAAACCGCATTCGTATTATCGGGTTTCCAAAGAGCAGTTATGATGATATTACACTGGAAAATAATCTGCAAATTGAGGACAGGGAGGTTGTTATTCCCGAACCCAAGCAAAACTTTAGTATAAGGAATAGCCTTATTAATTCCAAGGAATGCTTTAATATACTTAAAAAGTTGGGTATTAAGTAATTCCGAAACAATCGGGGAAAAAACATGCGCCTAACCAATGTGGAATACAAAAAATCAATATTAATGATTCTTCTCCTTTTATTATGTGTGTTTCAGATGGGAATTCTATGGAGTGAAAAAAATCCTGGGATTCCTTTTCCATTTTCACCGCAAATGCGATTTTGGAAAAACAATGAAACTCATGATATAGACGAGGTGAAAAACAATTATTATAGTGCCGATGCCATTTTAATCTCTGATGGTAAGGAGGATTTGTGCTGGCCTCTTAATTCAAGCAACAATCTGTATCGATCGATATGGAAAGATATGCAGAGCAGCTATTTGCGTCAGATAATTGAGAAAAAGCCGGAGCAGACTACAGGCTATGAGCTTGATTGGTACTCATTAATAAAAACGAAATGTATTGTCGTTGAGTTTAAGGACGCCTTTCCCGCAGATGCAATCAAATGGCTTACGGGAGCCGAATCAACAGCATCATCATCCTTAAAAAAAATATATAAAATAGCGATTTCACCATATGAAAACATTAATAACACCCAAAACACGTTATATGTATATGACGGGGAGAATATTTACAAATATCTTGTCGATATTGGATCTGGTGACATGAAAAAGTCAGACTATATCAAAGCAATTGAGACCATTGAAGATAATGGGAATGTTATTCCAATGAACAGACTGGCTTCCTATTATCCCAGCATAAAAAACCCCGAATTGCTTGTAAGAATGGATAATGGCGAGAAGAAGATATGGGATCTGCTAGTTAAGACACCAAATGAGATTGTTTTTAATGAAGATAATGCTGATATGATTGATGGATATCTTCTCGAAGATCACAAAGGCTCTATAATCACAAAATTCAGTGAGGATGGTACAAATCTCATTTTTTCTGATGAACAACAGGTCTATCGTTATTATTATAATGGTTTTTTTGATTATCAATACCGGCAAAAGAATAACGGTGACAAAGGCTTGGTGGAAGAGGCTTTAGAAAAAGCACTTGTTTTTATCGAAGGCAGGAAAAAATTAATTAATGGCGTTGAGATTCATTTAAGTAAAATAGACGAAAAGCCAAGCTATTATTACGAATTTACCTTTGATTATATTTTAGACAACATGGAAGTTAAAATGCAGAGCAATAGAGATAAAACCGTTCAATCTGCTATTACCATAAGTGCCAACAGAGATCGGGTTGTAGATGTGAAATGGCATATAAAAACATTCGCCAATAATGATTATTATGATTTCTACAACCTTAATTTTTATGACTTTTTTGAAAAACAATTGGTTGTAGAATATCCGGATTATGCAATGGATCCTACTATAAAAAATATATCCACTGTGTACCTTTGCCCGGAAAACGGAATGCGGGCAGAACCCTATTGGCTTGTGGAAACCAATTCAAAGTCTATTTATCTGAAAATGCAAGGAAAGGGTGAATAATATGGATTGGTCCAAAGCAAAGAATATTATATTGGTATTATTAATACTATTGAATATCTTTCTATTTATAAACGTAATGAATGTAAAAAACTCTTTTATTGTAACAGGGCAGTACCAAAGAAGCGCTAAGCAAGCATTAGAAGCTGCGGGAGTCATTGTTACCGGAACAATTCCCAATAGTGACGAGCCTTTGAACCGTATCAGTTACATTGAAAAAGAGCCTAAAGAATTTCAGAAAATCATTAATATGCTAACCGAAAAGGATTATAGTGACGCTTCCTATTCTGAAAACCCTATTTTTGAAAATGAAGGTAAAACTCTTCGACTAAATAAGGATACATTTAATTATACGGATAAAACCGGAATGACAACTTTTGATGTTGAGGATGAGAAAAAAACAAATAAACAAATTTTATCATGGATTAAGAAAAACGGGTTAGAAAGTAAAGATTTTTCGTTAAATAGTTATGTAAGAGAGGGCAATAGCACAACGGTAGAATATATTCAGAAATATAATGGAATGCCCCTATTCAGCAACAAAATTATTTTTTCAATTGAAGATGGCATGCTTATACGAGTTGAAGGTAGCATAAAAGTATTTTACAATATTAAGCTCAGCAAGCAAAAAGACGAGATTGTCTCTCCTAATATTATTTTATTAACAAATCAAGATAAAGTTAAGGGAGTTATAAGCTCAATTGTTTTAGGGTATTTAAGACCAAAGGATGAGGAGCTTTTTGATATTCCTATCTGGCAGATTAATTTCCATTCCGGAGCAGAAACATATTTTAATGCCTATACCGGCGAATGGATAGATTTACCCCAATGAAGAAAGTAAATATGAAGAAAGTGAACTCGTTCAGCAAAGCTGAACATCAAGCGTTTTTACTTGTAAAATACGCCTATGGGCTTCAGATGGAGACTCTACTCCACCTGAAGTGTAGAATCGGAACCCGCCACTACGTGTTTTTAGCCCACCGGGCTAAAATACACTTCATTAATATGTGGCTTTTAAGCCACTTATAGAAGTGGGGGTCTTGGTTTTTTGATAATTGGCATGTGCATCAATTTGTGCCTATGTATGTTGATTTTCAGATTAAACATATATTGCGAAATGGGTGGCAGTTACGGACTAACCGTTTCCTGCCACCCAATGTAAACGCCAGAGGGGTAATGCTATTCAAGTATTTCATCCTCATATACATCATCAGCATTAACTTCTACTGTGTCATCCCCGATTTCTCCCGAATCCGGTATAACGCTTTGGCTCTGTTTACGATCTATCAACGCCTCGTTCCTTGGAAACTCATTATTCAAAAGAAAGTTTCCCTTAAACTCTTTTTGGGTTTTCCCATTTATAAGGAATTTAACCGTTTCAATGTCCTTAAGCTCCGTAAGTGTGTTCACTATTGAAAATATCGTCATTTCTTCGGCTTCTTTACCACCCGGGTGGTTATCAACAAATTCTTTAGTCATGTCAACAGTTGCTGTCCGATTCTCCACCTTTATCGGTGATCTTAAAGAGGATCCTTCTGGCATAGTTGATTTTAGAGTTGAGTTTGAAGGTCCTTTTACAAGCTCCTTAACCAATAAAGTTGCTTGCTGTTCTGTACCTTGCTTTGCGTCATTCATATCAATATAGCGTATTTCTTTTACTAGCCTGGTTCCGTCCTGATCTGCAAAATAAAGGCGAACCTGCAGTTTTTCATTTAGACGGAGAGCATCCTCCTCTGACAAAAGAATACTGCTAACCGGCCGGAGCTCATCTTCCTTAATTTGTTCCAATGCTTTATCCCTTGTTTTCAGACAGCCACTTATAGATATTATCATTATAATACAGATGGCTATAATAATTGTTTTTTTCATAATACATAACCCCTCTCAGATCTGTCTAACCTATAATTATGCTGCAATCCGGACAAATATACACGTATAGGCTTGTCTAAGTTAGGGTTGATTTAAACAATTCTTTGAATTGTTAAATCATTCATCCCCGCCTACACTTACACTGCCATAATATAGTAGCTTAGAAGTGGGGTATTCTGATTTATCTATGATTAGATTTTAAACAATTTTGGAGTGAACTCGAAAAACAAGCGGGTGCTCAGCATCCTGAACAATCGCTTTAAACCCGCAAATGGGGATATCCTATTTAATCACAGTTTCATATGAAAGTACAATTTTATACGAATCATTCATCCCCCTGCACATTCACTGTCGCCTGTTCAAATCCGCTTAAAGGATTCGATTGCATTATGCCGTTTTTTAGCCTTTTCTTTCACTTATTCTTTTTCTGTGCCCTCACGTATTCTGCCATATGTTTTCCTGCTATAGCCCCCTGCCCAACAGCCACTGATACCTGCTTAAAAACGCCCGTGCAATCTCCGGCTGCATACAGCCCTTCAATATTTGTTTCCTGATTGGTATTGGTTAAAATGGCTTGTTCCTGCGTCAAAATACCCATTTTTAAGGCAAAGCTTATGCTGGATGCGCTATCGTATGCAATAAATATTCCGTCGATCGGAAATTTGGTGCCATCTACAAAAACAACCTGTTTTATAACCTCATCACCTTCGAATGCCTGTATCGGCTTATCGACAAAATTAAACTTTGGTATTAAGTGTTCGACCTCAGATGAGAACTCCGGCTTCACTCCATTCGTAAATATGGTTATTTTATCAGTAAAATTAATAAGTTCATTAGCTTCGAGTAATGCATAATTCTTATAACCCAGCACTCCAACGTTTTTTCGACGGTAAAAAAATCCGTCACAGGTTGTACAATAGCTTACACCCTTGCCTTCAAATTTTTTAAGGTCACGTATTTTAACTCCTGCGGGCTTCTGTCCTGCTGCAATTAATACAGAAATGGCTTTATATGTGTTTTTCGTTGTTTTAACAATGAATATGTCCTCTTTTTCAATACCGACGACTTCCTCCACCAGTATTTCACCGCCGATGTTTTTCACCTGTGCTTCGCCTTCTTCAAGCAACAGCTTTCCCGAAACAGGCTTTGCAAACCCATAGTAATTCTCTATTTTTTCAGCCTTTGCAAGAGAACTGTTATCCATGCCTATAACAAGAGTTTTCATATTTGAGCGTATTGTGTACAAGGCGGCTGATACGCCCGCTGGACCTTTTCCAATAATAATTGCATCGTATATCATAAAGCACCTCTTTCTACCGATTCTTACCTTCATAATATTACCCTGTTTATTAACAGGTAAACAGTTATAGTTCACGGTCTATCGGTAATTAACCATATTGTATTTTATCGGTTTTTATGCACGAGAACAAGTCATTTTGCATAAACTGAGACTGTGATATTTTGCAGAGGTGATTTTATGAAGGATTTTTCAAATTATGTGCAGGGTCAGATAACAAAGAAAAAAATAGAGAAGGGATTGGAAATGCTTAAAAACGAGAGCCCCAGCGATCTGAGAAAAAAATTACAGAATGTTGATATTAATGAAGTGCTTCAGAAAATGGATGAGTATGACAAGAAACGCTTAGATGAGCTTGGCATTGATGTTGCTGAATTGAGGAGCAAGGTATCTGATGCGGACATGCAAAAAATCCATCAAGTCCTTGGTAGGGACGGTGAAATGATAATTCGCAAAATACGTGACATGCTTCGATAACTAGGCGCATAGAATTAAATGAACTGCTTATAGGGGGTTATACACATGGCACAGGGAATGGATGATAAAATACGCCAAATTTCCGATATGTTAGGCAGCAGAGAAGCGCAAGAGGGAATAAGGCAGCTTTTAAATTCATTAAGCTCTTCAGACGAACCCAATCGAACGGACATCGGTTCACAGTCTGCCGAAGGAAATGATCCTGAATTATCTTTTTCAGATGCTCCCAGAACAACACCGCATCAGGAATCGGATTGGATTTATAATATACAAAACATGCTCGGTCAAATGAGCAATATACAGGATTCGAGAATTAATCTTTTAAGATCTGTTCATCCTTTTTTAAACCCGACTCGAAGAGATCGGTGTAATACATGTATTAATATCCTGAAGATTGCTGAAATAGTAAAAGCGTTTACGAATAATGGTGGGAGGTTGATATAATGCCAGGTTTTGATAATAATGAGCTTTCCAATATTCCATTACCCACTGAAAAGGACAGCTATAAAAGACCAAAGGCAGTATCACCTCATTTTTCAAGTGGTCTTCCTGACCTGAAAAATTTATTCAAACATATTCAGCTAGACGATATCTTACTATTTGGTCTAATTATTTTAATTGCAACAGATGACGATTGTGACAATTTCCTGTTGGTTCTTTTGGCTTTTATCTTTTTAGCGGGTTTTGATAAACAACTTTTCCCTTTTTTATGACGAATTTATACCGCTGTGATACTTTTATTTCAAATAAAAACAAGTTCTTTTGATATCTTCACACTATATAAAATGTGAAGATATCTTTTTTTGTACGCAGTATTTTTCCATTCATTTCATTGCTAATATTAGAATACTTTTTAGCCCATATGCACAAAATCTCAATGTAAACTGTATTATGATTGCTTTCCGAAAGTTGTGAAACGACTTTTTCCTGCAGGTTTACCAGCAGAAAGCTGCAGCTCGCTGCAACCTGGTGCAATCACAATATGGTTATCCAACCTTCTTTCGAAGGCCGATGAAATGTAAGTTAGCTGAAATGAGGTAGAATATGCTAAAGGGAAAAGTATTGAGAATAATTATTGCCGTTGCTATAGCAGTATGTTTGTTAATACCCGTGTTGTCAGACGGGTTCCGTGACTTTACCGGATACAGCCATGTGGTTCTGTCCTATTATGGCACCAGAGGTGACGAGGTTACCAATATTCAAAAAAAGCTGAAGCAGTGGGGCTATTACGAAGGAAATGTCGATGGCGTTTATGGTTATCAAACCTATAAAGCAGTGCGGTATTTCCAATATAAAAACGGTCTTAAGGTTGACGGAGTTGTAGGCTCGGAAACGTTATCTGCTCTAGGTCTTCCGACCGGAGTCCAGCCCAGATCCAACAATAAAGATCTAAACCTTCTGGCACACATAATTCATGGAGAAGCAAGGGGCGAGCCTTATATCGGTCAGGTTGCCGTGGCTGCCGTAATTTTGAACCGGGTACGGGATAGCCGATTCCCAACCACAATAGCAGGTGTAATTTATCAACCCGGTGCTTTTGATGCTGTAAGTGATGGTCAGATAAACCTCGAACCCACTTCACAATCCTACAAAGCAGCACGTGACGCTCTAAATGGCTGGGATCCGACGTATGGCTGTATTTATTACTACAATCCGGCAACTGCGACCAGCAAATGGATATGGACCAGACCCATAATTTTGGCTATCGGAAAGCACAATTTTGCTAAATGAATGGTTGTAACACCCTCTGCTTAAAAGAATCTTTTTAATGTAGAAAAGATTACTTATACTGTTATTTCCTGTTAATGTCCCCCTTTTTAACTTCACTACCGATGGCAATTATCTTATAAACAGGTTGATATACATCCTCGTACAGTTGAGTGACTTCGTTTTCTATAACCCGAAATACCCTTACAGTCAAGCCCTCCTTACCGGGTTCAATAACCTCCTGTGAATTCACAGGCAGCTTACTATCTTGTGAATAGATAACAGGAGGTGCAATTTTTATGTGCTCTGTTTTTATTTCGCCAAAGGTAAGACCAGGTTCACCAACAAGCGCAATTTCCCATTTCCCGGTCTTTTCAACATTGTATACAAGCAATAGATTAGAATCCGACGCATTCAGGAATTTAAGATCTCCATCCTTCTCAAGATTAACCTCAAAACCCGGTTCTATATCTGGAATTGGCTGATTAGCAGGCTTTCTGTATGTTACTTTTATATCCGGTACTGAAAGCACCGCTTTGTAAATAGCAGACGCTAAAACTATGTGGGAGGAATCTGTTTCAAGTGTTAATGGGGCTCTTTCCCGGTAGGAAAACTCTTCTCCGGGTGCTATTTTAAGTTCATTTATATTATCTAAAATATTTTGAAAAGGATTTATTGAGTCAGAGGGTAATTCCCCCTTAACCATACCATATATCTGCGTAAACCGGCTTAATTCCTCCCCTGTATATTCAGGCTTCAGAACAGTAAAGACTTCAGGTGTCGATGATTGCGAAATTACTATTTCTTTTATCGGTTCAAACTCCAACTGTTTCTTTATATAGGCTACTGCTTCATTAATATCAAGAGCAACTCCATCAATTCCCGGAGTGATTTTAACAGTACCCTGCTGCAGTACCAAGCTTGCATCTACCGGTTCTTTGATAAAAAGAGCCATATATCTTTTTAGAGCATCCTTAAGCTTTGCTGAATTAAAAGATATAATTGGTTTTGGGACATCATCCTGGTTTGATTTGCCTATTAATTGGAAGTATCTGTTGCTAAATCGACCTTTATGTATAGCCTCGAATATTTTTGAAGCATCAATCTGAAGCTCAAATAATTTATATGGTATTTCAGCAGATTTTCCGTCAGCATTAAGAACAACTGCTCCGGAGTCTATTATATCTGCAAAATATGTTTTCAAAACGTTCTCTGCTTCTTCTGGTGTTAAATTCTTAAAAAACCTGTCAGATATATCAAGGTTAATAGTTTCGTTTTCGGCTGGAAGCAACAAGAAAATACCTGTTGGAACAGCACAGGCAATTATGATTTGAATCACAATTATAACGAACCAAAATTTGAAATTCTTAGATTTAAGCAAATTATCAACTCCAAATTAAGATGGCATCAGCTCCTGGTAGTGGACCTTCACTGCCCATTTATGCGTCATACAATGCTACAACATCTAAAATAGGCAGAGCCAGGATAACTTCCCGGCTCTGTTATGTAAATCAAATTGTGCGTTTTAGCTATGCTTCGTTGTTCATAACCAGTTCAACGAGTTTCCCGGCAACTTTAGCCTTATCAATAGCTTGATCAGTTATTGTTTCTCCTGCTCTTAAAATAATTGTTCCATGATTGTCGGCTATATTTTTTGTGGACTTACGACCTCTTAAGTATTGTCGTTGCCTCTCTTCAAAGAGTTCTGCGGCAGAGCTTTTCACTTCAGGCTTTTGCTCCTCCGTAACCTGCTCCGAAGCCTGTGGGCTTTGAATAACAACAGAGATATTATCTACCACGGGATTATCTGGCGTTTCTTCCTTGAAAACCGCATTATACTCTTCGTTAATATTTATTGAAATATCATCGTTATTTTTTTTTTGGTTTTCTGAAAAATTATTCTCAGACAAATCGGACGGATTATCCAAAAGCTTCGCTTGAACGTCATCTTCAACAACCAAAAGTGTTTTTCCAAAAGTAATTACACTAGATCTTGGAATTAAGCGAACCTTTTTCTGGGTAATGTCTGCGATATATTCAATACCAACAATGTTGCAGCCATTTTCAACGTCAACAAATATATCACCGGTTTCTCCAATAAGACTGCCTTTTTTGGTAAGCACCTTTGTGCCTTTAACTGTAATATTTTTCTGTAACAGATCAATTGCTGATGGGATTTTGCTTATATCACTTATTGCTTCAGGGTTTAAAACTGTCATGGCATATTCGCCTATACCAAGAACATTTGATGTTGGAATAACCCTGGTGCTTAGCACCTGAATACCACTGTCAACTACAAAGTAATCAATTGTACCATCATCTGCATTTAAAACAATATTTTTTACCTTCCCCACTTCATTACCGTCAGAAATGCTAATAATTGGCAACCCTATGATCTGCTGTGATTTTTTCATTACAAGTTTACCCCCTTACGGATTTCCGGTAGGACACCTTCGCTATTCGCACAAGACCTTATTAATATAGACCTTGCAGAATCTGATCCTTAACCTCTTCGCTCATTAAATGTTCAAATTCATCTATATATGTTAGAAGTATATCTTCAGCCAGCTCAGTTTGGCCGGCACTTTTATAAATAGAGCAAATATCCAATATAATCCAGAATGCGGCTTCATTATCCGGTTTCATGTCAAGAGCCTCAATATACAATGATGCTGCTTCCACTTCCCTGCCATTCTGCTTAAGGATAAATGCCTTATCGATAATTTCATTAAGGCTTAAGCCATTCGAATCCAAATAAGGGGCATTCTCTATTGGTGTTTTGTCTACTCCCATTTTATCAATAATATCCGGTGTGTCAACATTTTTTTCTATGCTTACATCATATCCGAATGTTCGTTCCAACGCAACTGTCGATTGATTAAAAATGTTTGCCTGATTCAATGGTTCAGTTCCAATGGTTTCCAACAACTCTGTTTCAGTTGTTTCTAATGGTTTGGATTCTAAAGATTTTGTATCAACAGGTACGGTTTCTGCATCTTCCAATGGTTTATCTTCAACGGTTCCTGAAAGATCGTTTCTTACTACCCCTAGAAGCTCAGATTCAACAGCCTCTGAAAATTCATCTTCTACTATCTCTTGAGTCTCAGTTCTAGCAGTCTCTGAAAATTCATCTTCTATTATCTCTTGAGTCTCAGTTCTAGCAGTCTCTGAAAATTCGACTCCTACTATCTCTTGCGGTTCAGATTCAATCGCCTCTAAAGGTTCGGTTTCGGTAATTTCCAAAGACTTTTCAATAATTTCTTCCGGTTCCACATTAGTTTTAGCCTTATCAATATCTATAAGAATTTCTTTTTCATCATTTAAGTCTAAAAGCTCTTCATCTGCTAAGCCTAATGCGTTACCACTATCTATGTCCAACACTTCTATATCATCTAAGTCTAAAATGTTATCAGCATCTAAGTCCAACGCTTTTATATCATCTAAGCCTAATGCGTTATCAGCATCTAAGTCCAATGCGTTTTTATCATCTAAGCCTAATGCGTTATCAGCATCTAAGTCCAATGCGTTTTTATCGTCTAAGCCTAATGCGTTATCAGCATCTATGTCCAATGCGTTTTTATCGTCTAAGCCTAATGCGTTATCAGCATCTAAGTCAAATAGCTTATCATTATCTAAGTTTAACTCTTTACCATCACTTATGTTCGATTTCTCATAGTCTATTTCATTTTTATTTATGATACTGCCAGTATCAGCCACTTCTTCGTCTGCCAACATATTATCAAGAGAATCTTCTTGATCATCTAAAGTGGGCTCTCCAATAATCTCCTCAACCTTTTGGCGAGAAAACCTGTTTATAAAAATATTTTTTAGGATTGACTCGGATTTTGATTCAGAAATGATCTCTTTATGTTTCTTCTCTGGTTTTGATTCTTCTACTTTGGATTCTTCTGGTTTAGTTCCTATTGATATGGCTCCATCTGATTTAGAACCTTCTGATATAGAATATTCTATTTTGGTTTCTTCCGAACCTTCTGTTTTAAATTCATTAGCTGATGCCTTTTCTAATTCTATTTCTTCCCTTGCTGCTGCATGTTCCGTTTTTACAGCATCCAACTCAGTTTTTGTAACATCTAATTCAGTTTTTGCTGCTGCTATTTCTTTTTTTGCTTCCTTAGATTCTGTTTTTGCTGCTTCCTCTTCTGCTTTGAGCTTTAATTTTAATTCTTTAGCTTCCTGTTTTTTTATCCTGTTCTCTTCCCACTTTTTTTGAAGCTTATCTATCCGTTTTTGGGGGAAAATTGATGCTATAAGCATCATGCAGAAAAAAAGCAATGTTATGTAAATAAGAATTGCAATAAAAAATGATAAAGCAAGCTGCATTGCTAAATCAACAGAAAAAGCAGATATAATATTAGGAAGTAGTATGCTTGTTATGATTGCTATAATTGCACTGATGCCCAACCCCATGGTATAGCGACAATCTTTTGCGTTGTTTTTCTTCAGAACAACGTATAATATGGCTGTAGCAAGCATTACCACTGTTATTGAAACATATGTATACAAATGCATTAATCAACACTCCTGTTTATCCTTTGTATATTTTTACATGTATCTATACTACCTTCTTCGAAAGGGGAAATGAATCCCCTCTCCGAAGTTATTATCTATTTTGTAGTACATTCAAAGTATATACTATTTATCGTGCATTTTTTAGATTTTCTTTACAATAATATTACTGGTGAGCAGTTATTGGGAAGTACTGTCTTCATTATTACCACCGGATGTAAAATAATTGTCAATTCCCGTCTTAATTGTTTTAGCTATTTTTTTCTGGTAGTCTTCGCTTCTAAGCTTCTGTTCTTCCTGTTGATTGGATAAAAAACCGCATTCCACAATAATTGTCGGTGTTTTAGAATCACGCAGAATGACTATGGGCTCGCTTTTTAAAAGCGCCTCACGTTTGTTTGTAGGATCAAGCTCCGAAGCTATTGCTTTTTGGATGCACACCGCAAGACTTTGACTTTTCTCCGAATTTGGCGGATAAAAAACCTGTGCTCCATAATACTTACTTTGGCTGAAGTCATTCATATGAATGCTTACTACAATATCAGCCCCGGAATTATCCATGATTTCTTTTCGTTTGCTCAGATCCTGCTTTCTTTTGCTTTTTATTTCTGTTGTACCTTCTTTATAAACGAGTTTGTCTACATCCCTAGTCATAATGACTTGGTACCCCGACATTTCCAGTTGCTCCTTCAGCAATTTTGCAATGGCTAAATTTAAATCTTTCTCATTAACTTCGGAAAAAGCACTGATTTTTCCGGGATCTTCTCCTCCGTGACCGGCATCAACAATAACAGTCCCAAGGTTTGAAATTGATGAAGCCGGAGTTGCCGCTGCTTCCCCACCCAGGTTAAGGCTATATATCGCAATAGACAACAGGAAAATAAGTATAATGAGAGTAATGTTGCTTTTTTTTACAAGTACAATCATGGCACACCCCGTCCTTTGTTATCTTTGTACTAACATATTCACGGAAGGGTTGGCCATATACTAAAATATTATTTTGTTTTGTGCTTTTTAGGATCCTGTTTAACATTTTTAATAATTTTTAATTTTCTTAAAATGTAAAACTCATGATAACCCGCCAAATATCCCAAACCTGAAATAACAGGAATAACTAAAAGCACCAAATGGTAAGCCCATACATCAAGGGATATCATTTGTGCAAGCCAATAAAGCGGACCTGTAAATGCCTGCAGTATCCGTCTCTTTAAAGTTAAAAGCTCTTCGGGCACACTGATTGCATAATAAAGAAGCTGAATGATGAGCAAAGGTAATGTTCCAATTATTCCATATAGAAAACCTTTGTATGGCGGTGGATTAATATTATATTGGGGTCGTTTTTCTCTGAATGCAATATCACTCATGCTTGTATAGATCATTAAAAACATAATTAAAAAGATCAATATTGAAAAAATAAATATTCCCTTTTCTAAATCATCTTTAAATATACTTAATGCAATTGAGGAAAATATAGCAAAAATCATTAAGGCTGCAAGGTAATCCCAAGTTACTTTCAGGCTTCGTTTAACCTGTGACCATAATTTATTGTCCATTTAATTGGTTCTCCTGTCTTTCAAATAATTACTTCCGCTTAAGCTTTTAACATATTTTTTAACTTCTGCAGCTATTTCTGCGATTTGTAAGTGATTATCATAATTATTAAATTCATTTGTTACAACAGCAAGAGAAATGCTTATTATAGGGAATTTTCTCTCCTGCCCATGACGATCATTGGATACAATATACTTATTTTTTCTATCGGTTTCATTATATAAAAAAAGAATCTTTGTGTCAAAATCCTCAATAATGCGCTTGCATATCCCCTCATACTTATCCCAGGATGTAATAACAATAAAATCGTCGCCTCCGATATGCCCTATAAAGTCATCATGGTTTCCCTCATGGCGAACCGAATCGCGTATTATATCTGCGGTAAGGCGTAAAACAGAATCCCCTTTGGCAAAACCGTATACATCGTTATATGACTTAAAATTATCTAAATCACAATATATAAACGCGAGCTGCGTATGTTTTGCAAGACGATGATTCAACTCGGACTGTATCTCAATGTTTCCGCATAATCCCGTGAGTGGATTAACACCTCTGTTCCTATAAATTCTTACAAGGGTGTTGCGCACACGACTAACCAGTTCTCTACTGTTAAAAGGCTTTATAATGTAATCGTCAGCACCCATTTCCAACCCTATTAATTTATCATCCTCACTTACCTGTGAGGTCAGCATAATAATTGGTGTTAAAATGTTGCTGTCATTAGCACGAAGAGCACGGCAGACATCAAACCCGCTCATACCTGGCATAACAATATCCAGAATAATCAGATCAGGCTTTACTTCCGCAACCATGTCAAGCCCTTCCTCCCCAGAATATGCGGAATAAACCTCATAACCTTCCTTTTCTAAGATATCCCGTATCAGCCTTTGCATAAGCTCGGTATCTTCGATTACAAGTATTTTTTTGCTAAACATTTTATTTGCCTCTCGTTACATAGTAACGCACCGGTAAATATGATGAATTAGAAAACCATCATATTTACGTTCCAAGAAACTACACAAAACACGAAATTAATACATCGTCGATTTTCAACTTATCTCTAAGACTATATAATGGTCATCCAGCTTCTTTCGAAGACTGATGCAATTTAAGATATCTTAAATTGCATCAGAAAGTCACTTTGTAACCCTCTGGTAGATAATCCTATTATAATATTAATAGAACAGATTGTAAACTACGTAACGCATCCTTTAAAATAACAGAATAAATTGCCTTTTATGGGTTCAGTACTTATTTCTTGGTATTCCTATTGCTTAAGAAATTTATGGGAGTTCATGGTCTTTTGGTGGTTTGGTTGCTTGGTAATTTGGCGGCGTCTGGTAGTTCAAAGATTTCTGGGTCTTCGGTGGATTTTGGTATTAGGTTTTCATGATTTATATTAGAATTCTTGGGAATTAAAATATTTGAATCTATATCAGAGTTTCTGGGAATTAACATCCTCGGATCAATCTCGGGATCCCCTTGTATTAACATTTTGGGATCACAATTATAATGACTCTGAAGAGCTGTCTTTTCGCTACTATCACCCGGAATTTCTTTCTCTATAGGAGTATCTGCTGTCAAATCTTCATATTTATCAAGCCCGGTTGAATTATCCATTGATTCTGCAATAGCTTCCCCTGATGAACAAATCGTGCTTACAACAATAATTAACGCAACGATAAAGAACACTTTATAAATTCTCATAATACCACCTCAGAATATTAGACGAACAAATGACTAAAAATGTTTCATTTATCATTTATAAACGTCTTATAATCTTCCCAGTTTTCAATTAAGAGGTTCGGGGGGTCGAGATCGTATGGACAATGGTTTTTACAGTGGTTGCAATTAATACAGTCATCAACTCTTTTCATTTTTTCCTTCCATTCATCATTCAAATATACCGAATGGGGTGCTCGTCTTACCATAAGCGACATTCTTGCTGAGTTTGGAATGTCAATGTTTGCTGGGCAAGGAAGACAATAACCGCAACCTCGGCAGAAATCTTTCCCTAAATCTTTACGTTCCTGTTCAATAAGCGCAGAAAGCTTTTCATTCATCTCCGGGGGATTTACGATATATGATATAAATTCGTCTAATTCCTGCTCTCTTTGGATTCCCCAAATCGGTAATACATTATCATATTGTGCAAGATAAGCGTAAGCAGCTTTTGAGCTCGCGATAAGGCCGCCTGCCAAAGCTTTCATTGCTATAAAACCAATATCGAGCTCTTTGCACCTTTCTACAAGCTTAACCTCCTGACTGGTTGCTATATAGCTGAAAGGAAACTGGATCGTTTCATACAGACCGGAATCTGCTGCCTCCATTGCCACAGTTATACGGTGATTTGTTATTCCTATATGCTTGATAATCCCTTTATTCCTAGCTTCCAGCATTGCTTCATAAAGCCCCGTGCCGTCATCGGGCTTTGGGCAGAAACCGGGATTGTGGAACTGGTAAATATCTATATAATCTGTTTGAAGCATTTTTAGGGATATTTCAAGATCCGCCCAAAAATCTTCTGCTTTGGTTGCTGCCGTTTTCGTAGCGATATAAATGTTATCCCTTATCCCGCTTAGCGCATAACCTATTTTCTCCTCGCTGTCTGTATAAAACCGTGCGGTATCAAAAAAAGTTATTCCGTTGTGATACGCCTTTTTTAATAACTCTGTAGCCCTATCTCTGCTTATTCTTTGTAAAGGTAGTGCTCCAAATCCGTTTTTGTTCACTGTAATGTTTGTTTTTCCCAAGGTTACTTGAGTCAAGTTTGTTTCCTCCTTTGTTATCTGTAAAATCTGCAAAGTCCGTATGTTCCTGGTTCAGACGTACATATTAGTATCTTACTGATGCAAAACATCAATAAAAAACAAGAATTTTTTTTTGCATCTGTGAGTTCCTATATTGGGTTGTGGGCGGAGCCCATTTTAGTTAGCGGGTAATTAAGGTTCTTTCGATGATTAACGGAACGACATACTCAAAGCACAGTTGCACACGGAAATCTTAAAGCATGCTACTTAGCGACCTGAAACAGTTGCTGCAGACGGGTACAAGGTGAACACTAACCTATACTGTCTTTAAGCTGTCCGGTGTTTCATCAGCCATGAGTGGCAAAAAATCCTTACAACATGCATTCGTTAGGAATCCCTTCATGTACGCTTCATCAACCAAGATTTGCAAACATATCCTTACCCCTCGTTTTCATATATCTTACCATCCACATGCATAGTGCAGCAAATACTGCAGTACAAATCAGCATAAATGCTTCAATAGACATTGTTTCATTAAGCAAATAGCCATATAACAGAGTAGGTACAACTATTATTGCCATAGATGCAAACATCGCAATCAAAGTGCTCATACTTTGTTTGACTGCTACAGTTTCATTAATCCAATCGAATTTAGGAAAATGAAGGTTTATAACAACACCAAACAACGCAAAGAAAACCGTTAAAACTGCCGGCAAAACAAGCGTAAGCAGCATGAGCGGCACCGACATATCAAGTACAAATATACACGCAAGCGACGCAATCAGCACAGATGGAAGACAAATAACTATATGCATGTTTGCCTTTGCTAACAGTACATCTCCGCCGTCAATGGGAAGTGACTGTACGATCCAAAGATTTTTACCCTCAAGGGAAATAGAAGGTGCAGATATAAAATTTGTGGATGCAAGGAAACACAAAGCCACAACAGCCAACGGATTAATGAAGGAAGCCATTTGAGGCATATCTTTAATAAGAACTGATGGCAAGTCACGGTAAACAACAAGTGCCACTGCGCCAACGAGTGTGAACACAACCCCAAGAGATGCATTCATTATATACATGGCACTTGAGGAAAAACGTCTTATTTCTTTTTTTAATAACGCAATTCTGACACTGCTGACTTTCATAGCCTGTTCTTGGTATTTAATTTTTGTAAAACCTTTCTTTGTTGTAGAAACCTTTATAAAGCTATAGGACAAAATTGCATATACAAATACAAAGGGCACAATCGCACACAACAGAAATAGCAGCAGGCTGACTGTATTTTTCTCCGTGATAGCTATTCCAAAATGATAAAGTGGAAATACGGAGTTTCTAATTTTTTCCCCTATAACACCAGCATTTTGTATTATAAGCTGAAGATAGTTGTTTATCTTGCTGTAAAAATAAAAATAAGCAACAAGAAATCCCAACGATAAAGCTGTAGTAATGAATGTCTTGCTGCGAACCCTCGAACCAATAATCTCAAGTAGCCACCCAAAAATACAGGTAATTGACAATGCCATGAATGGCAAAAACAAAAAACAAATTACAAAGAACAGAATTCCTGTGGCATCAGCGGGAGAGAATGTATAAAAAACAAACCCTGCAGGTCCCAGAACCAGCAACTCAAAAAAGTAGTTCATTAAAAGGAGTGTAAGCATTCTGCTTGCAAGAATTTTCCCCGATGGTATTGGCATGCTTAATAATAGATCATTATCCTTAGCGTCAAATAACATCGTTTTGGCTGTGAATACACTGCCGATAAAACATAGTGCTGTGGCAACGATAGCAGCCATCCCGAAATAAAGCCACTGGAGATTTGCACTAATCATGGGCATACAAATGCTATAAAATAATCCACCAAACATAAAAAAGAAGGATCCAATTATATATAATGCAAATATGCCCACAAGAACCTTGAATGCCAGTCCTCGGTTCTTTTTAAACTTTGAACCTCGAAAGACTGAGCTTATTAGCGCAACAAGGTTTGTTTTAATTAATGCCATTAACATATTCAGTGCCTCCCTCCAGCTCCAGGAATACATCCTCAAGTGAATCATTGCCTTTGACCTCATCCATACTGCCTGAGACAACAAGCTTTCCATTCTTTATAATAGCGACTCTGTCGCAGAGCTTCTCTGCAACCTCGAGAACATGGGTTGAAAAAAATATAGCACCACCATTGTCACATATCTCACGCATAATATTTTTTAAAATGCGGGAAGCCTTAGGATCAAGCCCAACAAAAGGTTCATCCATGATAATTAACAGGGGCTCATGGATAAGTGCTGAAATTATAACCAGCTTTTGTTTCATTCCATGTGAATATGATGATATGGGCTGTGCCAGATCATCTGTCAGTTCAAACAAATCTGCATATTTCTTAATACGCTCCTCACGCTCCTTTTGAGGTACGCCAAAAATATCCGCAATAAAGTTCAGATATTTTATACCTGAGAGGAATTCATACAAATACGGGTTATCAGGCATATATGCAAGCTTGCGCTTGCAGGAAAGAGGATCTTTTTTTATCGACACTCCGTCAATATATATTTCACCTTCATCATATTGCAGTATTCCGCAACAAGCCTTAATCGTGGTTGTTTTGCCTGCACCGTTATGCCCGATGAAGCCATAAATCATGCCTTTTTCAATATGCAGGGTTAACTCATCTACTGCTTTCTTATCCCCATACTTTTTAGTCAAGTGTTCAATTTTCAGCATAATATAACCCTTCCTTTACTCAAAATTTATGTAAAAACTTAAAATGAAACGTCATGTTTGCATTATTATATCACTTATTCACTAATAGATAAAACCCTGATCACTAAAAATAGGTAGAAAAATGGGGGGCTACTTTTCTGCCCCCCCCCCACTTCGGTAAATATTACTGACCTGATATTATCATTGCCAGCTCATTTATAGCTGTTATAACGAAAGTACCTGTTATGTTGTCTTTCGGATGGAAATTCCCATCAGCATCAAGCTTTATAATGCCTGAGGCAACAAGTGCATTAACACTGTTTACAGCCCATGGACTTATGTCGGCTTCGTCAGCGATGATAACCTTATCTCCACCCAACTGCATTCCATTTAGAAGAACGAGCCTTTCAAGGATGATAGCAAACTCTTCTTTTGTAAGGAATTTATCTTCAAAATAGTTCCCATTTCCGTCACCTTGCAGCAATCCTGCTTGTTTTGCAGTCTCCATAGGCTCATTGGTAACACTGCCTAATAACAGTTGCATAAGCTGGGCTCTTGTTACAAGTTCCTCTGCTTCCTGCTGTCCGGGTTCTTGTGTAGTCTGCTGCCCAAATGTAATTATTGTATCATATAAATCTTTGTTGGCTTCGATTTTTTCCATGCTGCCAACAGTTGACCATGCGCCGTTTTCAAGAAATTTTTCAATCATTTCAGCAGAGTTTATTAAGTCATCCACAGTAACTGACTTTATTTCCTGTAACACCTTCAGACGATCATCATCGGTTTTGCCCAGTAAATAATTGTTCATTGCATTAATTGCCCCGTTTAGCTCGCCCATAGTTCCGGTATAATCACTGAACGCTTTCAATATATACCTGTCCAGCTCTTCCTGTGTGGTACTTAAATTTCTGATAAACTCAGGTAAACCCTGATATACTTCAAAAGTCTCCCTGATGTTTGGATCCCGGTAAGAAACCAGCATAAATGATGATGAACTGAAGTTTACAATATTGTCATACGCACCATATCCAAACCTGATTTTAGGGGTAATATAGTTTTCTGAAATAACCAGCCCGATAGGTATAAATTTGCCGCTAAATGTAGTACCCATGCTATCATAATCAGCAGAAATCATATTATATTGTACCGGTGTATCAATTGCTATCCCCTCTTTTTTTGCAGGAGCGGGAATTTTGGAATAATCTTGTGCTGTGATGGCGTTTACCGGCAATACATCAATTAACTTTGTCATTTCGTTTTCATAGCTCTCTATATTGCTTTCATTACCGGCAAACAAGGTTATCATGTTAGTTCCGTTTATAAGCAGCCCATAAACAGATTCCAGCTCTGCCAACACACCAGCCGGATCGGTTTGCAGCTTCTGCTCCAGTTGAATAAGAAAATCGTGGTACTCAAACCCGGAGAGATAACTTTGATAGTTGTTGCAAGCATCGGAATTCGCCATGTTACGATACATTAATACATTTATAGGATTGTTTGTGAACATATTTTTCCATGCTGATATTTGCTGCTTCACAATGCTTAATATTGTGTTTGCATCGGAGAATTTAGTATTTAGAAGTATTTCTGTAATAATATCAACTTGTTCAGTGTACTCACCCATCAAACCAGACCATGAAACATTCATCACCGGGGTAAAGTCATTGCGGGCTTCATGATCGATGACTGATAAATGGATTGATGCACCATTTAAATATCGTATGTTTAATGTGTTAAGCTGTTCTTTGGTGAATAGCTCCGTATCCAAACTTCCAAGTAAATCAACAACCAACGGCAAATAATGAAGCTTTTCAACCGGCACAGCTCGAGCATCAAACAACAGCGTTGTAAATCCGGTTTCAGCAACGTCTGCCGCAGCAGAAAGCATTCTTATGCCATTATTTAATTCTTTTTCGTTTATACTGTATGATTTAACCTCCACCGGAAGATCTGCAACCTTAACCACCTGAAGCTTATCGACTACTTTAGGATCTGTTTCCACACTATTCCATTCACTGTAGGACTTTGTATTGTTTATAATCCCTACGATTTGCTGCTCACTCATTAAAGCCTTTAGACGCGTCAGGTAAGCTTGCTGCTGCTCTGCAATCTGCTCAGAGAGCCCAGGTTCCGGAATTGTGGTGACCAAGGCGGCATGGTTATTATTTTTAATATATTTTGCTGTCAATTCTTCAAAATAATTATCTTCAATTTTTTCTGATACATTAATAATGTTTTGTATTAAATTGCTGAAATAATTTACATCACCGGAGTTTGCCCACATTATAGCCGTGGATAACGAAATATTAACACCTATGTTACTCATCTCCGTCATATTTGAAAAGCTGAGCAATGTGGAGTATATCATCGCATTAGTCAATTCCTTGTCGTACCCGTTATTTATCAGGTCATTAACACAGCTATCCACCAATGACATAAATTCATGTTTTTTATTCTCATCCGCATTTTCTGCAGTAAATGTCAGCATCGGTTGTATAATAGAATCATCCAAACTTACGATAATGCGTCCGCCTATTTGTTTCTCGGCAAAAGCCAGATTAAGAGGGGAAGTCTCCTGATTTAAAATCGCACTAAGAATGGAAAGACCAATGAGATCCTCCTCCGATGCATTGTTTATTGCAAACGCATAATCAATTCGCGAAGCATTGACTGTACTTGCAGTGGCGTTTACAGGGAATTTGTAGGTTTTCTCAGTCTTTCTCTGCAGCGGCTCAATTTCACCGTAGTCAATATTCATCTCTTTTTTGTCAAAGTCTTTTAAGTACTCATCGTTTATCATTTCAAGGAACCTCGTATAATCAAGGTCACCATATAGTATCATCAAGGAATTGGACGGGTGGTAGTAGTTTTTATGTGTCTCAATTAGTTGATCATAAGTTAAATCCTTAATATAATCAGGATCTCCACCAGAAATATTGGTCTGTATGCTGTTAGAATATAAGGCTTTCATTACATTGTAGTATGCAGCACTTGATAGGTTTCCCAACGCACCCTTCATTTCATTATACACTGTTCCATTAATTTCGAGCGGAGCAGCGGCATCAGCCATTTCGTATCTCCATGCTTCACGCTGAAAAATATTCTTGTCTGTATATATCGAAGGATAATACACGCAATCTAAATAAACCTCTGCCAGCTTAAGCAGTTGTTCCTCACTCATAGACGACACGGGAAATACAGTTGAAGTTGAAGTTGTAAACGCATTGATGAAAGTAGAATAGGTCTGGTTTGCAATGGTGAATAAAACATTTTTCATCGGATATTTTTCCGAACCGGATACGGTGATATGCTCTAAAATATGGTTTACACCGGTATTATCAACTGCAGGGGTTCTAAAAGCAATCTCAAATGAACGATCGATGTCTTTACTTTGGATATATAAAAGCTGTGCTCCTGTTTTTTCATGCTCGAAAAGAACCGTTTTCGAATTAATGATATCCATATAACCGATTTCTTCTACCTTGAAGCCGGAAATAACCTGTCCTTCCTTTGGAAGCGACTGCATTTGAGCTTCTTCGATATTGTTCGCATTAAGCTGTAAGCAAAAGCTTAAAAGCAATGCAATTACGAGAGTGAGTGAGGTAAATTTTTTCATTATTCGTCTCCTTAAACTTTACTTGATTTGACACATAGTCTGTGCCATAATATGTAATAAGTCTTATTTTAACTTTGCCTTCTGTATTTGTCAAGCTTTGTTACGATTAAGTTAAACTGTTAAAAATATTACATGCAGAGAAGTTAGCCTAACGGGACTTTACTAAATTTATTTGAGTAAATCATATCGTAACTCAGTAAAATAAGTACATGCAAGAGTATTAAAAACCATTCGACAGTTTTTTAGCACTCATCCTCATGTAAAAAGCAGAATAACAAGAATCCGCAACAAATTCACCAATTTTTAGAACTGTACAATAAAGGAACTTGTTGAACCCATCACTTTAGATTGCAGCTTCTTGCATCTTACTGCGACCTGATACCTGATTTTTGGGTTGATTTAAAAAACTTTTTGAGATATATATTGTACATGAGGTGTTAAAATGAACAGCAGAAATGATTTTCCCATTATAGAAGGAGCCCAGCTATTTAGAAATAATGAGCTG
>ENA-UOOK01001349-UOOK01001349.1-fermentation-metagenome-genome-assembly--contig:-NODE-1349-length-32224-cov-27.729740_pt1 | contig 32224 bp, 26 predicted proteins | sample MGYA00245777_ERZ724023 | MGnify/ENA primary metagenome ERZ724023 (study PRJEB28704, sample SAMN03018312) | fermentation metagenome | biome: anthropogenic terrestrial biome; feature: soil...
TGATCTATTTAAGGAAAGCAGAGATAGATCTTGAAGAATGGAACGATTTCGTGCTATGGGGAAGTTACGTCAAAGCACACCGATATTGGGCACAGTTTTGCTGAGCGAAAACTGAACCCGTCAATTTATCATTTTCTCCAGGACTTCATGTGAAAAAAGAAACTCCATCAGCTTTGCAGACCTGACAAAGAGCATTTTGTAGGGAAGGTTAGTTTTTCAGTTATTAACTTTTGTAACATTATATATATAATTATTAAATTTTTAGTTGTCAATTTATTGCTATTAAATTTTATTAGAAGTCACGGAGGATTAAGGTACAAAGATGAAAGAAGAGTTGAATGCAAAAGTACACCTGCAAGATAAACAGGAATTCTGGACTCAATATGGGTTTAAAGGAATTGCTGGCATCCAGGTGTTTTAAAACATCAATCGAATCTTTCGTGTCTTCCGTGGTTATAAATTAAGTTCAAGTACTTAGATGGCCCATCTTTAATGGAAGAATTATACCCCTATTTCCTTTATTCTGTGTTTTCCGCACTTTCGGTGGTTAACCTTTCAATTGAGATTGGGAAGAAATAGTGATCCTTAACTATAAAGTCGACTGGAACAATGATTCATAGCCCTGAGCTCTTCCCATCCGGGGCAAAACAAGCTCAGAGCCCTGAACTTTTCCTTTTCGTTCAGAAACTTAGCTCAATATCCTGAACTTTATTTCTTTCTTTAGTTTAGTATTTCTTTTTATATTTTATTATTTCTTTCAGAAATTTTATACGAAGAAATAATTATAATAAAGTATATTATAAAATTCTAATTATTCTCTCAGTCATTGGAATAATTTTAATTGCAGTTAGGTTTACTGATAGGTCTTATAATCCCAATTTACCTAATTTGACTTGGTTATCATTTGCTTATATTTCTTTATGGTACTTACCTAAGTTAATAATTATTCCATTCTTTTTCATTAAAGATTTGTTTTTAACAATTATTCGTTTAATTCGCAAAAGAAAAAATGATTTTTTAAGATTAAATAAAAAATTAAATAAACGCTTACAAATTTTTGGATGGATTCTAGTTTTAATTCCATTTTTAATAGTTGCTAAAACTGAATTTTTTACTTCGCAAAAATTTATTGTCAAAGAAGTAAATATCACAAGCTCAGACTCTAACTTTAAAGATTTAAAGATTGTGCATATTTCTGATATTCATGCTGGATCATTGAGAAATAGCTCTAAGATGATAGAAGTTGCAGAAATAATTAATAAAAATTTGCCTGATTTTATTTTTATTTCTGGTGATTTTGTTAATAATGATCCAAATGAAATGCAAAACATTTCTGAAGGTATAAAAAAATTAAAATCAAAATATGGTATTTATGGCATCTTAGGGAATCATGACCATTATATGACAGATGAAGAACTTGAAAAGCTAAAGCATTTCATTAAAAATACTGGAGTTGATTTGCTTATAAATGAAAATAGAAAAATCAAAGTAAATAATACAACAGTAAATATTGTAGGAATTGATGACTTAAGTTTTGGGAATAATTATGGAGACGTTGATAAAGCTCTTAATGGCATTGATACAAGTTTTTATTCCATTATGCTTGCTCATAATCCTAGAAATTGGAAAGAATATAATTTTATCAATAGAGGAATAAATCTGACTTTAAGTGGTCATTCTCATGGTGGGCAAGTAATGTTTGATCTGAAATTTATTAAAATAATTCCTGGGGAAATGGCTTATGATGAAAATATGGGTTTATATAAAGAAAAAGGAAAATATATTTATGTAAATCCTGGTTTAGGGACTACTGGACCACCTATCAGGATAGGAATTCCACCAGAGATTACAATAATAAATATTAAATAAGTAAGTTTGTTAATTTCTCTAATTTAAAATTATTTTATCTCCATTTTTTAATCCATTCATAACTTCTATGCTATCGTTTTTGATATTGCCCACAGTAATATTTCTTTTTTCAATTTTATTGTTTTCTAATAATAACTTAACATAAGTATCATTTTCAATTTTAACCGCTGAAACTGGTAAATAAATTCTATTATTTTTAGTTTTGGTATCTATAAAAATAGTTAAAGAGTCTTTTATATTAATATCTTTTGTTTTATTAGGAAATATTATTTCATTTTCATAAAAATCGTCTTTTTTATTCACTTTTCTAAATTTTCCGAATTTTCCTTTTATAATTTTATCGTTAATTCTAATTTCAGGTGTTATATCTTTAGAAATTAATTTATAACCAGTATCAGAAATATTTATTTTTGCTTTAATAGTATCAATTTTAGAGATTTTCAGCAATACTTGGCCTATTTCAATTGATTGTCCCTTTTTTACTGAAATTTCTGATATTACACAATTAAATGGAGCAGCTACAGCAGTTTTTGAAATAAAAGAATCGTACTTTTTCTTATTAATTAGAAATTGAGTTTCAATATTGATTAATTCTTGTTTGTTAATATCTTCATCTTCAAATTGTTTTTTAGCTTTTTCAAAATTATTTTTAGAATTTTTATAATCACTTATAATTTTATTATTTTCAGCAGTATTTGAAGATTGATATTCAAGAATAATTGAATTTTTAGCAACTGTATCCCATTGCTTGAAGTTAATTTTACTTATTCTATCATTTATTTTAGCACCGATTTCATGTTCTTCAATTCCAAAAGGGCTTACAATATATTGAAGAATTAAATTTGAATCAGAAAAGGTAACAGTGTAATAATTAATAGAGTCTTTTATTTGTTTGCTTGTACTATCAATTTGAATATTTGGTACATTAATTTCTTCTTTATTGTTGCATGAAATAGCAAACAATAAAATGAGAATACAAATAACTACTCTTTTCATTTTTTTAAAATGAGTTAAATTATAAATTATAAACGTGAAATTCTATTTATTTCAGCTTTTAGAGTTACTACATTGCTTGAATTAGAATCAGTTTGAGTATTCTTTTTTGATTTACTCTTTTTCTTTGAAGTTTTCTTTTTAGTAGAGGTTGTATAATCTTTCTCTAATGTATAGCTAAATTCTTTGACTTTCAAGGAAGTAAGAACATCTCGTATATTACTTTCTCTTTGCTCTAAGAACTTTTCGAGTGAAGGATTAATAGAAGAAGTTTTTTTCTTTGTTTTTTTTGTAGGTTTGAAATAAGTATCAGCACTGCTTATTTTGATATTTACTCTTACTTTATCATTGACAAGTAGGAAATTTTTCAATTTTAGTAATTGTTTCAATCCATCAGAATTAACAACATTTGAATTTGGAGAGAATGCGTTAATGGAAAAGATTTCGGAATTGAGTGATAATTTTTTAAGTTCATAATTTTGCTTTATTTCAGTGTAGTTTGTTTTATTTCGTAAACTTAAAATTATATTTTCATCTTGTAGGAAATAATTTTGAGTAGAAATTTGATAATCATGACCTAATTTTAAAATACATTGAAATTGTCCATTTATTTCGCTTCTAGATTTTGTTGTGTTGCCTAATTCATCAATAAAGCAAATTACAGTTTGTACTGGTTCTTTGCTTCCATTTTCATAGAGCATACCTGTAATTAAAGCTACATTTTGATTTTGTGCAATTGTATTTGTTTGATAAAAAGTAACAATTGCAAATAACAAAAGAATATATTTAGCAAATGAAAATTTATTAGATTTATGCATTTTTTTTACCTCATTTAATAATATTTATTTACATATAAATTTAAAGTACGCAAATTAGCAATATTTTAATTATTTTTATATACTTATTTTTAGGTATTTTGTTCCATAAAATTATTACTCTATAATTAATGAATATTTCATATTTGTCAACATTTTATCCTTTTCGTGGAGGAATTTCACAATTTAATGCTTTATTATATAATGAATTAAGCAAAACAAATCAAGTCAAGGCATTTACTTTTAAAAGACAATATCCTGAAATACTATTTCCAGGTAAAAGTCAAATGGTGCAAAATTATGATAAAACAATAAAAATTAATTCAAATAGAATTTTAGATTCTATTAATCCAATTTCATATTATAAAACTGCTAAAGAAATTAATATATTTAATCCAAAATTAAATTTAATGAAATTTTGGATGCCATTTTTCGCACCCTCTTTGGGCAAAACAGCAAGATTGCTTAAAAAAAATGGTACAAAAAATATTACAATTTTAGACAATGTCATACCTCATGAGGGCAGAATAGGGGATTTGTCGTTAATAAAATATTTTATTAATAGCAATGATGCCTTCATCGTTATGAGTAATTCAGTAAAAAATGATTTATTGAAAATATCACCAAATGCAAAATATAAATTCCTAGAGCATCCAATTTATAACCAATTTTCAGATAAAATTAACAAAGATATTGCATTGCAGAAATTAGAACTTGATACTTCAAAAAAGTATATTTTATTTTTTGGATTTATTAGGAAATATAAAGGTTTGGATTTACTTATTAAAGCAATGAAGTTTCTACCAAATGATATTGAATTAATCGTAGCTGGGGAAGTATATGGTAAGTTTGATGAATATCAAAAATTAATTGAGGACGAAAATTTAATTAAAAGAATACATTTATTTACAAATTATATAGCTGATAATGAAGTCTCAATTTACTTTTCCGCTTCAGATGCTTGTGTGCTTCCTTACCGGTCTGCTACTCAAAGTGGAATAACCGGAATTGCCTATAATTTTGATGTGCCATTAATTGCTACAGATACCGGTAGTTTGAAAGAAGTAATAGAGCCATATAATTGCGGTGAGATTATTCAGGAAATATCTCCGGAAAGTATTGCTGATAGTATTTTAAAATTTTATTGTAAAGATGCTAATTCCTTTAAAACAGGTATTCAGAAATATAAAGATATTGCAAATTGGTCATTTTTTGCAAAAGGAATATTAGATTTATATAATGAGATTATTTAAAGGAACTCTTAAATTCCTTTAGATTTAGCTTCGTCCCATAATTTATCCATTTCTTCGAGTGACATTGAATTTAGGTCTTTATTTAATTCTTTAGCTTTTAATTCAATATATTTAAATCTATTTGTAAACTTATTATTTGTTTTCATTAATGAATCTTCTGCAACAATACCTAAATGCCGAGATAAATTGACTAATGCAAAAATAAAATCACCAAATTCGTTTGATGTTTTTTCTTTGTCATTATTTTCTATCTCTGTTTTTAATTCTTCTAATTCTTCATATACTTTGTTCCAAACATCTTTTTCATTATTCCAATCGAAGCCAATTCTTGATGCTTTATGCTGTATTCTTTCAGCTCTTAGAAGTGAAGGCATTGATTTTGGTACTCCGTCTAATACAGAAATTTGTCCTTCTTTTGTCTTTTTAATTTTTTCCCAATTTCGAGTAACATCAGATTCGTTATCTATTTCAACATCAGCGAAAACATGTGGATGACGAATAATCATTTTATGAGCATTTGATTTTATCACATCGAGCATATTAAAATATCCATTTTCTTCGGCGATTATACTATGCATTACAATATGTAATAATAAATCTCCTAATTCTTTAGCTGCATCAGTATATTTTTTATTATGAATTGCCTCTATAAATTCATAGGTTTCCTCTATCATAAGAGGAGCAATTGATTCAATAGTTTGTTCTTTATCCCAAGGACAATTTTCCCTTAATATTTTTACAATTTGATAATATTGAATAAAAACATCTGATAAAGATTCAGGATTTTCTAATTTAGGTATTTCGATATTCGGCATTTTGTTTATTTAATTTTCTGATTTGTAAAAATATCCATTAAAGAATGATTTAATTGTAGTTTTGTAATCGTCAATAGATTTGCTTCTGTAAAGCCATTTTAAGAAATATGCAAATGGTCTTAACAATCTAACTATTAATTTCCCATGTAATACATCAATAGCAATTATATTTCTTATAATGTATTTATGTTTCCAATTAAATACATTACTGTCGATATAATTAAGTTTTCTTTGCATTTTTGCGTTTGTATTTACTAAAATATTAGCTCCAGCTTTTTTAGCACGAATAAAATATTCAGTATCATCACCATATATAAAAAATTTCTTTTCTGGGAAGCCAATTTTTTCAATAATATTTCTATGAATAATAGGTCCTTCAAACGTTATTCCATTTGCTTTAATATATTGATTAGCTAAATCTTCTTTTTTGACAATTCCGTTCCATAAGCTTTTAAATGGGTTTGATAAATTAAAATCAATGCAGTCATTTAAAAAAGCATCTCCATTTGGTAAATATCTTAGAGGAGTTCGAATAGTATTAATATCAAAATCTTTGATTAATTCTTCTAAACAATTTAATTCGGGAATTACATCATCGTCCATAGTCCAAATCCAATCGTAACCAGACTCGAATGCAGCTTTAAATCCAGTATATTGACCACCGGAGCTGCCTGTATTTGGTTGAGTAATGACTTTTAAATCATCTTGCGAATCTAACCATTCTTGAGTGCCATCAGTTCCAGAATTATGAATAACAAATATTTTATCAACTTTATAAGTTTGATTTTTAAGTGAATGAATTACTTCCTTTAAGAATTCTAATCTATTAAAAGTAATTACAATTACTGCGATTTTACCTTGCATTATATTTTTTGCATTAATATCCATTTTTTACTTTTAATAGAATTCAAATATTAATTATATTTTTGAATAAAATTTAATAATACTTCTTCATCGACAGACCAGTTATATTTTTCTTTGAAAGCTTTAAGAGCATTATCACTCATTTTTTTCGAATAATTTTCAATAATTTTTGAAATTGCATTTTTGCACATTTCCGGAGTGCTACAATCATGATAAATACCGCAATTGTATTCCTTAAGTATTCTCTTCATTGGTATTACATCAGAACATAATACAGGTTTGCCCATTGCAAAATAATCGAATAATTTATTTGAAATAGTGGTATTTATAAATTCATCATTTATGTATGGCAATATTCCTATGTCACCTTGATTAATAAATTTACATAGATCTTGATGATTATAATTACCAAAGAATTGAATGTTATCTTTATTTTTTAATTTAGTAGTAATGGTTTTCAAATTATCCAACTCTGTACCACTTCCATAAATCTGTAATTTATAATTAATTGAAGAATCTTGACAATACAAATCAAATCCAAGAATAAAATTCTCTAAATTTCTTTCTTTAGAAATATAGCCCATATAATTAAATATTAAAGGTGAATTATTGAAAATTGGTTCTTCGTTAAACCAGCTTGAAATAGGGGTATTATGTACTATTGAGAGATTATTTTCATTATAATTATATTTTTGGATTATGCGATCTTGATTTTCTTTACACACAGTAATCACTCCGTTGGAATTATTTACAGCATGCTTTTCGAGTTTGTGTATTAATTTTAAATTATTAATAAGAAATCTTCTAAATGGTGTTTTAGTGTATTTTTTGAAATTGACAACTGCTGCTGCGTAATTCTCTGCCATATCGATAATAATAGGAATATTAAGTTTTCTTGTGATAGGAGAGACCTCAGTCATCAAGAAAAATTCTCTGTTAATTATCAAGTCAGGCTTTATTTGAGTGATTTTGTCCTTTAAGAACTTTTTCCAAAATGGGTTATATGGAATAGGAATATACTTTTTAAGATTATCATTATATCCATTGCGAATAATCTTAATTTTATTAATTATTTCTTCAGAATTATTCTCATAATTCCAAAGGCATAAAATGGTAACCTCGTAACCATTATTTATTAAAGATTCGCAAATTTTTTGAATCCGAATCTCAAATGGATAAGGTCCTTTCCATATATAAACAATTTTTTTCAATTTGCAGTTTCTTTTTTCTTTTTGTTTTTTTCTCTTATAAATTCGATAATTGCAGGCATTAAAGAAATTAAAACAATGGTAATTATTGCAATGCTAAAATTGTTTTTTATAAATGGAATAGTTCCAAAGAAATAACCTGCATAAACCAATCCTGCTGTCCAAAGCAATGCTCCAAGTAGATTATAAGTAATAAATTTACCATAATGCATTTTCCCAATACCGGCTACAAAAGGAGCAAATGTACGAACAATTGGTACAAATCTAGCAATAATAATAGTCTTAGCTCCATATTTTTCATAAAAATTGTGAGCTTTTTCTAAATATTCTATTTTTAGGAATTTATAATGCCCTGTAAAAACTTTTGGACCTAAAAATTTCCCAATAGAATAATTTGCAGTATCACCTAATACTGCTGCAACAAATAGTACGACAAATAAAATATGTACATCTAAAGCACCAATTGCAGCAAATGTACCTGCTGCGAATAGGAGTGAATCTCCGGGAAGGAATGGAGTAACAACTAAACCCGTTTCGCAGAAAATTACTAAAAACAATATTATATAAGTAGCAGTGCCATAATTTCTTATAATTTCACCTAAATATTTATCTAAGTGTAGAAAAATATCGACTAATTGATTTATTCCAAATTCCATTTTATATTTTTATTTTTTTCTAAATATTGATTTAATGAAAATATCAATATCTAATGATATTGAATAATTAAGCAAATAATGCTCGTTTAATTTATCAATTAAGGATTGATTAATTAAATTTGAGTTAGCGATATGCGCTAATCCTAATATACCTGTTTTATAATCTTTATAATTATTAGATGGATAAATACCAATTAATGTATATTTACCTATCAATAAATTATATAAATTATTAAATATTTCTTTATTTTTTATTAAATAAATTAATATTGAAAATGGTAAAAATAAAGTCAAACCTAATATAGATATTAGGATATCTACTATCCTTTTATAAAATCTTACACGAAATCGATTATAATTATACGTTGTATTTAAATGATTATCTTTGCTAGCTATTTCATCGATAATGCGAGATGTAATTACATCATCATATTCTTTTGCCAAATGAAATCTTACATTTGTATTATTGTATTTAGAAATATAATTTAGAAATTCAATATTAGATATCAAATTATTATTAAAAATAATTTCAGTCAAATTATACTGTTTAATTAATTTATCTAAGTAATCAATATTACCAATTGTTCTTAATTTACTATTATTTATTTCGTCAGGTGATAGAGAAATATAACCGATTAAATTAGTATTTTGATTATCAGTAAAATTTGTATTTTCAATGATTTTATCAAAATCTTCAGTATATCCAACTAACACAATGTTTTTATCTGCTTTATTTCCTTTAATTCTATGATTGAAATTGTATATCATTCTAATAATTGAGCTAGCAATTATACTAAATGTAATTGTCATTAATAGTACTCCTCTGCTGAAAGCATACTCCTTAAAATAATACGTCAAAGAGGAAAGAACGAAAAATGAAATTAAGTATCCTAAAAATGCTCTTTTAATTGACTTGCTATTCTCAAAATATTCTCCAATAGAAATCATTGAAACAAAAATAATAGCAGTCAAAAAGAAGAAAACCTTAGGATATGCATAGCTTGGGAAATTCAAGAAATTATCAAATCTAAGATAAGTAGAAATTAGCAAGAAAATGTTAGCTAAAAGTAAATCCAAAACAATAAACAATATATCAACTTTGTATTTCAATAATATTGAAATAAATTGTCTGATTTTAATTCCTATTTTTAGGATTAGGAAATAAGGAGTGGAATTATTTAAATTTTTCTTTGCAAATATTTCCATTGCTTCATAAAAGTGCTTAAGGTCATTAATAGAGCTTCGTTTAGTGCTTTCACCTTTATAATGTATGATTGAAGTTGTATGGACGTAAGCCACTTTATAACCCATTTTTTGAGTTCTATAGCATAAATCTAAATCTTCTCCATACATAAAGAAATCTTCTAAAAATCCATTTAATTTTAATATTACTTCGCGTCTTGCGAACATAAAAGCACCGATTAAAGCATCAATGTAATAAGTCTCATCTACATTCCTAAAGGTCTGATTATATTGAGCAAATATTTTAGAATTGGGGAATAAATTCTGCAAACCAAATAATTTGCAAAATGCTACCCAAGGAGTTGGAAATCCTCGTCTGCAAGCTAATTGAAATGTGCCATCAGGATTCAATACTTTGCAACCTGCAATGCCGACTTCTTTATGCAATTCCATATAGTCATACATTACTTGCATTGTATCTTCTTGAATTATAGTATCAGGGTTAAGTATGAGGATATATTTACCTTTTGCTTCTTTAAAAGCAATATTATTAGCTTTACCAAATCCAATATTTTCGGATAATTTGATAAATTTTACATCTGTGAATATAGGCTCTAAGAAATCTATTGAATGATCTGTAGAATTATTATCTACGACAATAATTTCTATGGATAATATATCAATAGCTTTATAAATTGAAGTTAGGCATTGATATAAAAATTCTTTTACATTATAATTTACAATTACAATGGATATATCTATGTCTGTATTCAAAGTATTGAGGATAATTTGATTAGGGAAAAATGGGTTAATCAATTATTAAATATTGAAAATGATAACGATTAACCCTTTAAATTATATTTAACCAAAGATATTAATTATACCTTCACCACCATCGACTTGAATTGTTTGCCCAGTGATCCAATATGTATCTTCGCTCATTAATGTAGCAAGAGCTTTTGCAATATCAATCACGTGAGTATTTTCATTAAATGGATTTAAATGCTTTGCAGTTTCGAGCATAGGAGCAATTCCAGGAATTTTTCTTGCTGCAGGAGTATCTGTCACACCAGCCATTAAAGCATTAACTGTAATGCCAAATGGTGCTAATTCTACAGCTAATTGACGTACGTAAGATTCAAGTGCTGCTTTTGCTGCAGATACAGCTCCATAATGCTTCCAGACTCTTTCAGAACCTATAGAAGTCATTGTAAAAATTCTTGAATTCTTTACTAATAAATCAGCTAAGAATAAATCTTGTGTCCAATAAACTAAACTATTAGCCATCACATTTAGAGTCATTTCTATTTGTTTTCTTGTGATCATAGTTTCTGGTTTTTCTTTGTTAATGAAGTAAGTCATTGAACCGAAAGCTAATGAATGAAGAACAACTTTAAGAAATCCTTTTTTATTTTTAATTTCTTTATCAATTTCAGAAATAACTTTTTTGCGTAATGTATCATCTGCTGCATTTGTATTAAAGAAAGTAACATCTACTCCAAATTTTTCAATTTCAGATTTGATGCTTTCAGCTCTTTCTTTTCCGGCACCAGTGTCCATGTGAACGCCAAAAATATTTATTCCTCTTGAAGCTAATTCGAGTGCAACAGCTTCTCCGAACCCACTTGAAACGCCTAATATCAGTGCGTAATCATTAGTTTTTGCCATTTTATATTTTCCTATTATTTAGAGTTATCTATTAAATTTAAATTAACAAACAGCAAAATTAAAAAAAAATAACTATATTTTAAAATTTGGTAGAGATTTAAATAAAATATAGTAATAATATAAATCAATTTTAGTAATTTTATATTCTTATAAATCTGTATTTATAGCCATAGGAAAACCAAATGCTTCAAAATAAAGCGATTTTTGATTTTTACATCTTAAAATATATTTTTAATAAAAATGAAATGTTAAATTTCAGTGATGATTTTTATTCTACTGGAGTTAGTATTGATACTCGTAATATTGAAAAAGACAATTTATTTGTAGCACTCATTGGTGAAAAACAAGATGCTCATAATAGAGTAATTGAAGCATTTGAAAAAGGTGCATCAGCTGTAGTCATTAATAAAAATTGGTATGAATTAAATAAAGAACTCTTACAGAATAAAAAAATAATCATTGTAGAAAATACCTTAACTGCTTTAGGTCAGCTTGCAAAAGAATATAGAAGAAGATTTAATATTCCTATGGTTGCAATTGGAGGAGCTAATGGTAAAACTACTACAAAAGAAATAATTGGATATTTGCTTAGTAAAAAATATAAAGTACTTAAAACATTTGAAAACTTCAATAATCAATTAGGACTTCCTCTAATGATTTTTCAATTAGATGATACAATTGATATTGCAATTTTTGAAATAGGAACTAGCGAACCAGGAGAAATTGATATTTTATCAAATATTTTGCAACCTACAGCTGGTCTAATTACAAATATAGGAAAAGAACATTTAGAAAAATTAATTGACTTAGATGGCGTAGAATTAGAAGAAACTGCTTTGTATGGATATTTGACCAAAAATGAAGGTGTAGCATTTGTAAATATAGATGATGAACGATTATCTAATTATATAAAAATTTTACCTGAAGTATTTACTTATGGTCAAGATTCTAACTGCACATTGAATTATTCAATTGACTTAGATAATGAATTAAATTCTAAAATAACTTTTAAATATAATAATGAGATAGAAGTTGCCAATCTTAAGTTAAAAGGTATTTCTAATGCTTTAAATGCTGTTGCTGCTACTGCTGTCTCTCTTTTTTATAATATTTCTTTAAAAGAAATTGTCAATTATTTAAGTACATTCGAAAACACTGGCAGTTTCTCACATAGTTATGGTAGAATGTCTGTAGAGAAAATTAGTAAAGTTACTTTAATTAATGATACATATAATGCTAATCCTGATTCAATGCTTTCAGCTTTTAAAAATGTAGATTTAATAAACAGCAGAGCAACAAAAATTGCAATTTTAGCTGATATGAAAGAATTAGGTGTATCATCTATAGATGAACATATCAATGTTTTAAAAAATGCTAATGAAGTATTTGATAAAATCTTAATTTATGGCTCTGAATTTGAAAAAGCAATTTCTTTAACTGATTTATTAAAAAAAGAAAAATTCTATTTTTGTGAGAATCAAGAATCAATTATTGCTTATATTAAAAATAATTTAAAATTGAATGAGGATTCTTCAATAATCCTTGTAAAAGGATCACGATCTATGAAAATGGAAAATATCGTTGAATTTATTAAATCTGAAATTAATAATTAAAAAAAATAAAGTATAAAAATGTTATATTTATTGTTTGAATGGTTAAAATCTTTTTCTGATTTCCCTGGTCAAGGTTTATTCCAATATCTGTCTGTAAGAGCTGTTGGAGCAGCGATAACTGCACTACTTATGAGTGTGGTAATTGGTCCGAAAATTATAAGATATTTGAAAGATAAACAAATCGGTGAGCAAGCCAAATTAGAATTAACTGGCGTTGGACTTCATCAAGGTAAAACAGGAACTCCTACAATGGGTGGCTTAATTGTTTTGATCTCTTTTCTAGTTCCTACGCTTTTATGGGCTGACATTAGTAATATATATTTGATTTTAATCACTATTGTTACTGTTTTATTGGGAATTGTTGGTTTTTTAGATGATTATTTAAAGGTTATTAAAAAGAAGAAAAAAGGATTAGTTGGAAAATATAAAATAGTTGGACAAGTACTAGCAGGGATTATTTTAGGTGGAGTGATTTATTATTGTCCTGATTTATTTTTCAATAAATTTGATCAGATAAATACATTAACAACTATTCCATTCACAAAGAATTTTAATCTAGATTTTGGGATTTTGTATATTCCGGTAGTTATATTTGTTTTGACTGCTACAAGCAATGCAGTTAATTTAACTGATGGACTTGATGGATTAGCAATAGGAACAGTTGGTATTGCAGTTTTTGCACTAGCTTTAATCAGTTATTTCTCAGGAAATACAATTTTTGCTCAATATTTGAATATAATGTACTTACCTGGATCTGGTGAATTAAGTGTATTTTCTGCTGCAATATTAGGAGCAGCTCTTGGATTTTTATGGTTTAATACATATCCTGCACAGATTTTTATGGGTGATACCGGTTCGTTAGCATTAGGAGGTGCTATTGGGGGTTTGTGCATATTACTAAAAAAAGAATTGTTATTAGTAATTTTAGGTGGAATATTCTTTGCTGAAACTTTATCTGTCATAATCCAGGTCTCATATTTTAAATATACTAAAAAGAAATATGGAGAAGGCAAGCGATTATTTAAAATAGCACCATTACATCACCACTTTGAGAAAATTGGTTGGCACGAATCAAAAATTGTAATAAGATTTTATATAATTGCTGTAATTTTAGCTTTATTAACTATGGCTTCATTTAAGGTGAGATAATGGCATCTACTATCCAAATATTTGGCACAAAAAAATGTAAAGATACTCAAAAAGCAATTCGATATTTTAAAGAAAGAAATGTAAAAACTCAGTTTATTGATTTAAATGAAAAAGGATTAAGTAAAGGTGAATTAGAAAGTATTCTTAAAAATATTTCACTAGAAAATTTGCTTGATACTGAAGGAAAACAATTCAAAAAAAGAAATTTAGCATACATAACTTATAATCTCGAAGATGAATTATTAAACGATCCATTATTGCTAAAAACTCCTATTACTCGATTTGGAAGATTTGCTGAATTAGGTATAAATCCCACAGCTTGGAAAAAGTGGATAGAAAGTAGCAATAATTAATTAAAAAAACTAAAAGCCCTAATATGGGCTTTTAGTTTGTAATATCGAAATGATTATTTATTGTTATAATATTTCTACTAATTTAATCTCAAATATTAAATCTTTGCCTGATAATGGGTGATTTGCATCAAGAGTAACTATATTCTCATCGAATTTTTTAATATATGCTAATAATTCCTCTCCTTCTGGATTAGATAACACTATTTCACTTCCAGTATGCAATTCAATTTCCTTTGGAAAGCTTGAAGTAGGTAGATCAAAAATTAAGTTTTCATCAATTTCACCATATCCTTTTTCTTTTGGGATTTGAACTGTTTTATTATCATTTACTTTTAACCCCAAAACAGCTTCGTCGAAGCCCTCGATTACTTGATTTTCTCCAACAGTAAATTTTAGTGGATCTTTTCCATTAGAATCATCGAATATAGTTCCATCAAGTAATTTACCAACATAATGAACTAATACTGTATTACCTTTTTCAACTGTTTTCATTTATTGCTCTTTCTTTTTATATATAAAAATTATTTTAAAATTAATTAATAATTGGAATTATCTTATCTATAATATTATTAATATTATCCAAAATTTCCTTAAATTTGATTACTTTTAATATTCAAAATGTATTAAATATTACTTTCAGAAATTTAGATTACTTTTTAATGTACAAAGATAAAAATAAAATTATAATATATTTTAATTTTTTAATATTTTTATTCAATTTAAATCTTTATTCTAATCAAGATTCTACTAAAATTGATTCTTCAGGTTATTCTGTTCCACCACTTAAATCACATGGACTTATTTCGCTAAATAGTACAAATCAACGCTTAATAAACAAAAGAAATATTTCTTGGGAAAACTATTTTAATTTATCAGATATTATTAAAATGAGATTTCCTATATATAATTTAGATTTAGGTCAATATGGAGAAATCGAGCATTTATCGCTATTCGGAAGTAAAAATAGAAGCAATTCAATTGCTTATAATGGAATTCAATTATCAAATCCTTATTTGTTAGCTCCTTATAATATTAACAACTTTTCGCCTGAGTTTTTTGAAAATATTGAAATATATACTGGTTCAGACGCAATTATTTTAGGAAATAATTCTTCAGGTATGCTCATAAATATGCAAGAAATTATTTATAATTCTCGAGAACCGTATACTAAAATATTTTATAATCAAGCTGGTGGGGAGTATATTTCAGGAGATTTTGTATTCGCTAAAAACATTTCTGAGAGAATGAATTTATTTCTAGGTCTCAGATCTCAAACTGCTGATAATCAATTTGCAAATAATAAATTTGAATTTTGGAATCTGAGAGCTGGGCTTAGATTTAATATTGATTCTATTACAAGTTTATCATTAGTTGAAAATTTTACTAATCATAAACTCGAAAGAAATGGAGGAGTAAGTAATTCAATTACAGGTGATGTTTTTGATAATATTACATCATTCCCCAAATTATTAGCTACTTCTGAAAATGAATTTTTACATCATTTAAATCTTACATTTTCAAGAGAATATGAGCAAAACAAGAAAATATTCACTAATATTTTCTTTTCCCATAGTTTAAATGAGAATAATTTAGATTCAATAATTGATTATCCAAATAGTACGATTGATAATAATTTCTCTCATTGGCATACAGGAGTATTAGCAGGAATTAGCTCATTTATTGGATTTTTGGGATATGATGCCGGAGTTGAATTTAAATATTCGCATTATGATAATTCAAATTTCTTTAAAAGTTTAAATACTATAAATTCATCAATATATGGACGTGGAATTTTAAATTTTACGGAAAATATTGTATTAAGTGGTGGAGCTAGATTTACTTATTATAATAATAAATTATATAAAAATTATGGTTCTAGCTTAAATCTAAAAAAACTATTAAATAGTAGATTTGATTTTTCATATTCTGAAAATTTACCAGGATTTAATTTTAATAATGAATTAAAAGAAACTAATATATTAGCATTTTACTCTTTAAAAAAGTCAATTGGAAATTTATTTTTTGCAGGAAATATTTTTTATAGAAAAATCAATAATTCATTAATATATTCATCAATTTTAGAAAATAATTCTGAATTATTTGATTTAAACTATAACAATATTTCAATTAATGGATTATCGTTACACATTACATATCAATTATTTACTGGATTTAATATTACCTTGTGGAATATTTATCAACAGAGTTATGTAAATAGTAATATTAATAATGATTTACCTAAATTTAATAGTGGTTTTGACGTTAATTATTCAAGAAAAGTGGGAAGATCAGAATTTATTGCCGGCATTGATGGTAGCTTTTTTACAAAACATAATTCTTTTGGATTTTCTCCAATTCCATTAATTAATAATTATTATCAAACGCAAATAGAGAATAAAACTTCATACGATGGCATTAATGCTTATTTTATTGTCAGGTTTGGTCAATCAGCTTTTGTAAAATTAACAGCAGATAATTTATTAAATTCTAATTTTTATTACGTAAATTTGTATCCAATACCCGGAAGAAATTTTAAAATAAGTTTATTCTGGGAGTTTTTTGATTAATTTCTTCTTATTTCATTTCTAATCAATATTATTAAACAATATAATGTACTCCAAAGTAATTTCAGCAGCAGTTTTCGGTATTAATGCATTTCTAGTGGAAATTGAAACACATTTAGATAACGCTCTTCCGAGTTTTACAATTGTGGGATTACCAGATTCTGCTGTAAAAGAATCTCGCGAGAGAGTAGCAGCAGCTATAAAAAATTCAAATTTCATATATCCTTCAAAAAAAATCACTGTTAATTTGGCACCTGCCGATACACGAAAAGAAGGTAGTGCTTTTGATTTACCAATAGCATTGGGAATAATTAGTTCTATTGGGTTAATCTCATCAGAAGTTTTTACTGATAAAATTATTTTAGGAGAATTATCTTTAGATGGCACTCTAAGACCGATTCATGGTTCGTTATCAATTGCATTAGAAGCAGCTAAATTAAAATATAAAGAAATTTTATTACCTAGTGAAAATGCAGAAGAAGCAGCACTTGTAAATGATATTACGGTAATTCCAATCGAATCGCTCACTCAAGCTGTAGAATATTTATTGGGTAATGAAAAAATTGAAAGAAAAATTGTAGATTTAGATAAAATATTTGAAGAAGGATTAAATCAAAATATTCTAAATTTATCTGATGTAAAAGGACAAGCTCAAGTAAAAAGAGCTATGGAAGTAGCAGCTGCTGGAGGGCATAATATTTTAATGATTGGTCCTCCGGGCAGTGGTAAAACAATGCTAATGAATGAATAAACTTCATAATCTCTTTATAATTAATTATTTAGTACTATTTATATCAATACCAATTTGCACAATTTTATACTATTTTCCTGTTTTTTCTGCCTCTTTTTACTTACTTTTACTTACTTTCTTTTACTTACTTTCTTAGAAAAGTTATTTTTACATACTATTTATATCTGTATTTTTACATACTTTTTTAGTAAGTATATTATTTATTATTATTTACCATTGCGAGTATTTGCTCAGCATTTGGTATTTGATTATAATAATTTTCACGGACAACAAGAGAATGCCCTGCTAAATAAGCACATATATTAGGATTAATATTTAATTCTTTTTCCCAATAATTTATTGCTACTTTACGCATTGAATGGAATGTTGAACCGTCTGGAATATTTAAATAACGTACGATATTAGTAAAGTGGTGTCCAGGGGTTGAATGATTAGCCCACATAAATAACCGTCCTTTATTGAAGTCTTTATATTCAGCTATTTGATTAATTATTTGCCTACCAGTTGGAATTAAATCAATAGGGAATTCTCTTATTTTTGGCAATTTATGATTAGACCGCTTTCCATCAATAATAATTTTATCTTTTAATATTAAAGATTTTCTTTTTGAATGATCATATTTAATAAATGGTGCTTTATCAGCATCCCAATAAACATTAAACGTTTCATTTGCAGTTTTATCCCAACTGAATTTTTTTTCCTGTTGAAATCCTTTTAGAATCAATTGAGACCTGATCTTGTCGTCCATTAATGACTCTATTGAGCGAGTTAAATCCTCTTCTGAGAATGGATCGAATAATATTCCTCCATTACCTACAACTTCTGGAATTGAACTGGTTTTGCTGGCAATTACTGGACATCCAAGAGACATAGCTTCGAGTGGGGGAATCCCAAAGCCCTCGTATAATGAAGGATAGATAAAGCAAAATGCTTTTTTATACAAAGCAGCCAGAAAATCATCCGAGCCATTTACATGAATAACTTTATTTAAAAGATTAAATTTATTAAGTAAACTTAATTCATTTTCATTGAAGTTACCTCCCCCAAAACAAAGGAGATTAAAATCGCCTGCAAAATGAGTTGCATAGACATTCAATAAAAATGAAAAGTTTTTATATCCTTCTCTATTCCCCACGTATAATAAATAAGGCTTAGTCAGAGAGTTTTTCTTCGCAAATTTATCCATATTAAAAGACTTAAATGTATTTAGAGAACTTCCGTGATAAACTACCCATATCTTCTCTTCAGGAACATTATAAATTCTTATAACATCTTTTTTAGTGTTCTCAGAAACACAGATTATTGCATCAGCAGCTTTGATTGATAAACGTTTGTATTTTATTGTTGGATCATACTTACTAAATTGATTTTTGTATAACTCATGAATCATATCATGTACTGTTATAACGATAGTGGACTTTCCAAATTTATCCAAATCTTCCCTATAGTATGTAGGATGAAAAATATCTAAATCAGCTATGTGAGAATAGGCCAGTTTAAACCAGATTGGATTTAATCTTATTGCGTTATAGGCGTATTTTATAGAAGGTATTTTGTATCCCCTATATAAGGAAAAATTAGATTTATTTTCCGACAACTCATATTCATTAATGTGAAAACCTTCGAATAACTTAACAGATATCTCTTTGTTTAATGAAATTCTATTGATTAGTTCATAAAAATATCTTGAAATACCCCCATATCTTTGAAGGCTGAAGATTGAATAATCATATAAAATATTCATATTTTCACTTTGTTTTTATTTTATTTTTTAAAAATATGTATCGGTTAGATAAAGCAGATTTTAATTTATACGCAACAGATTTTAATTTTAGAATTTCATATTCTTTTTTATATTGTTTTTTACAGAGTATATGCATAAAGTCTGAAAATGATACAAAATTATATCCTTCTAGTTCTCCAAGCCGCACTAAACTTTTTTTCGACCATAAAGTAAAATGGCCTGCATCTGGATTAAGGTACCACCAGTCATCTATATTTCCTTTTGCATTTTCTGTTAACTGCGTCGTGAATATTAGAATTTTAGGATAATTAAATTTTATTAATATCTCCTCAATTTCCTTTGATGAATTCGTAAAGTGCTCAAACACTTCAACCATTATAAGTACATCTGCTTTAAATGGTTCGTTTATATAATACATTTTATCTAAGTAAAGGTTATTTCCTAGGAAAGGTTCATAAGCGCAAATAGTATAACCTGAATCGATAAGGGATTTTGTAAGATATCCATTCCCTGCACCAAAATCACACATTTTCATTTCTTTTAAATTTAGTCCTCGATTTAAGAAATTTATGAACTCTAACACTAATTCTGCTCTTCCTTTCCAACCAGTATCCATATCTAAAAAATAGCTTTCATTGTAAATCTTAGAAAGATTATAATTCTCAGAGTCTGAGGCTACTATTAATCCACAATCTTCACATTCTATGTAATCCACATTTTCCTCTAATAAGCGTGAATACTTAGAGATTTTATTGAAATTTTTGGATCTACAGATACATTTCATTTTGGGGTTTAAACTCATTCTACCACCATATCCATTTAAAATACCCAATGAATTTGATTGATTCAATTCTAGGTCGTGTCCTTGAGTTCTTGATTAATTCCGAAAAAGCGTGTATTCCTCATGCATTTAAGAAAATGTAGAGAGAGCCTTCTACATATGGTTTTCAATAACTCACGCCCATTACCCAATTCTAAATTGGTTCCAAAATCCACATTGTAATGTCATCACTCTATATGGATTTTATATCTCAAGATCAGAAACTCGATTTCTTATTCAAAAGATTGATTCAAAGAAGCAAACTTTGGGTTTTAAGATTAACTCGCCTTTAAAATACTTATGTTAAAATCTTTTACTAAATATTTACTATGAAATAATTTACTCAAGTTATTGCTCCATTAGAATATTGGTCGAAAAGCTACTTTGTTAAAAATAACTCGATGAATATAAAATATTTGTATTATATAACTTAAAGATTTGGAACCAATAATTCTAGAAATTTATCCTTGCCCTTAGATAAATTTAAGTTAAGAATAATTGCTTAATTATACAGTTATCAAGCCAAATGAAAAACATTAGGCTTGAATGCGATTTTCAATAAGAAGTAGTTCTAAAGTTTATAAATGCACTTCGATAGTTAGAAAATGGGTTTAAGTTACCTGCTAATAGCAAAAAGCCAAGATAATTTACTTAAAAAGGTATTTCAGTATACTTCTCAATTTATCCACTATTTTCAGAAATATTGGTTTTGTAGATAAACTCTTTTCCAATTTTTCTGTATACCTATCGGCCACGCAATCACGTAGCATAAATGGGGGATGAAGTAGAGGAAATTTAATTGGCCCGGCCTCTAACTGGGCAAGAATATTTGTTTTCGTTGTATGAGTTGCAGATTCCCCAAAACCTATATTTGATACTAGGTTTACATTGGGCAAAATTACCAATGAGTTTTGTATCCAGGATGTAAAGACCCACTGGTAGTCCCATGTGTCAATTTTTCCCTCATATACATTATCAAATATTTCTGTCCAATGCTCAACACATTCTTTTTCCCAAAGGTAGCCATAAAGCCAGTTATCTCTTCTAATTTTAGGCCATAATTCCATGTTTACATCGTAATTCCTCCAAACTCTCCGCCAAGAAGCCCATCCCCATATGTGAGGATATCGAGAAAAGTAATAACTGTATTCTGTGCGCTTTCTTCCAAATTGGAAATTATCTCCACTAATCATACAAATCCTTTTATCTTCTCTGTACTTATCCAAAAGTTCTTCGCAGAATCTGAAAAAACTCGCATGAGGCAGGCAGTCATCTTCAAGAATAATACCTTCTTCCTCGTTTTCAAAAAACCAGTCGATGGCGCTACTTACTGCTATCTTACAACCTAAATTTTCATTACGAAAGAGTGTTTTGAGTTCACAATTCCAATCTACATTTGTAACTATAGCCTTTACTTGTTTGATATTTTGAGCATCAGTCTCATTATTCTCTCGTAGTCCATCTGCGGCTACATATAGCTTTGCCGGCCTTGCTTTTCTTATAGCTTCAAAGACCTGCTTTGTCGTGTCAGGACGATTAAATACAAGGAAAAGAACAGGAGTTTTAAGTTGATACGGTGGTACAAATTGATTGTCTGGCATCTAGACCACTTTCCAGTAACTCTCTAAAATATTTAATTGTTTTCTTTAATCCATCATCTAATTTTATTGTCGGATGCCACCCCAGTTCCTTCATAGCTAAATTAATGTTAGGATTACGTTTTAGAGGATCATCCTCTGGCAAAGGTTTATAAATAAGTTTACTATTTGAGTCGGTGAGCTCAATTACTTTCTGTACAAGTTCTAGAATTGTAAATTCGCCAGGGTTTCCAATATTTATTGGCCCTGTAAAGCCTTCACGAGAGTTCATCATAAGGACTATGCCTTCAATTAAGTCATCAACATAGCAAAAGCTTCTTGTTTGCGTTCCTTTTCCATAGATGGTTATATCTTCACCCTTAAGTGCCTGCACAATAAAATTACTTATCACTCTCCCATCATTTGGATGCATCCTTGGGCCATAGGTATTGAAAATTCGTACCACTTTTATATTCAAGTCATATTGACGCTTATAGTCAAAAAAGAGCGTTTCAGCACATCTTTTCCCTTCATCATAACATGCTCGCGGGCCAATGGAATTTACATTACCTCGATATTCCTCTGACTGAGGATGAACCTGTGGATCTCCATAAACTTCAGAAGTTGAAGCTTGCAGGATCTTTGCATCCAGTCTCTTTGCAAGATCTAGCATATTAATTGCACCCATTACTGAGGTTTTTGTGGTTTGCACAGGGTCGAATTGATAATGGACTGGACTCGCTGGACAAGCGAGATTATAGATTTCATCTACTTCCAGTGAAAGAGGGAAATTAATATCGTGTCGAATAACTTCAAAATAAGGGTTATCCATAAGGTGAACAATGTTTCTTTTTTTTCCGGTGAAAAAATTATCTACACATATAACTTCGTGCTCCTCATTTAATAAACGTTCACATAGATGTGATCCTAAAAACCCAGCTCCTCCAGTGACTAAAACTTGTTTTCTCATGTACACTCCTTCAAATCTATCTTTATCTGATATTTTGCTTTGAATTCGTGCGTTTTTAGTTAAGTGAAAAATCATGATAAATTATATTAGGGGATCTAAAAAGCTACCTAAAATTACCAAGCACATAAACGTTTTATTCGTTATAAATTGCTTAATTATGTTTTTTCTTTCAGAAATATATTTTATTTTGTCTAAAATTTTATTTTCTCCTATTTAAAGCCGTAAAATTAATGGGGAAATTCTATATCCTTTAGTATATTTACGGAACTTCTACTTATCCCAATAAGTGAAGATTACAAATTGAAATTACTTTCAAACATATTAAAATTTTTCTATTTGCAATCTACCAGGCAAATCTTTGCACAATATAAAACAAAAGAAAGCTTTATAAAAAACTGATAGAAAAATTAAAATCTTTAATCGAGAATTAGGAATAACTTAGACCATTTAGATCTCTTAGAAGACGTGTTTAAGTTGTCCAAAAAACATTCGATGTGGAAAATGATACGATATACGATTCAAAAACGAACACTACTACCGAATTTGGAAAAAATGTAGAAAATTTTTATCGATTCTAGTTTTTAACAATTCACACCCATGACCCAAAACTCTTAATAACTTGTTAATTCCTCTAACAGCAAGAGGTTCTTTACTATATTTTCTATAAAATTTCTCGAATTCCAGCATAACATCTTCACGTAACTTGATATCTTTTACAAAATTACAAGTCCTCTTTGCTTTTGATACATCATTTTCAAAAATATTTGTTACTCCGCAATGCGTTCCCGTTCCATCGATACCAATATTATCAACATAAGAATAGCGAGGATGAACAGAATACATTTGCTGCTTGAAATGAGCATAGCTAAATCGTATAGCCCAGGAGTCAATTTTTCCCTCCATTTGGGCTTTGAGCATATCTGTTAAGTCATCTCCTCCTCGATTGAAGAGTTTTTGCTGTTTTGGATCGCCTATGAATTGTTTAAAGTCCTTGACATCCCAGTCGACAAGATTCCACCGGTTGGCCCATGTAGCCCATCCCCATGATGAATTTCGATAATTCAAGTAAACATCATCTGTAAAGTTTTTGGGGAATTTCATGCAGGTTGGCGGTAGATTATAACCGCTTATAGACATGATTTCCTGATTTTCTTGATAGAATTTCAGTCCATTATTCATATATTGTAAAAAATAAGGACTTGTCACAAGGTCATCTTCTAATACGATAGCCTTGCCATATCCATTTACTATCTTTGTTACTCCATTAATTATAGAATTCGCCAGCCCACAATTTTTTTCTCGCTCTATGACCATGACTTTTTTAAATCCTTCTATTTTTTTGATATACGCACGTACTTCAGCAACGTGTTCTATCGCTTGCTTATTTTTGGGAGCGTCACTGTAAATAAACAGTTCACTTTCGTTTGCTAGTTCATTCTTTTTTAGTGCTTCCACTGTCTGTTGTGTATGCCACGGTCGATTATAGACAAACAGGACGACCGGAGCTAGTTCAATTTCATTCATTAATTTTCAATCCCTTTTCGTAGGCTCAGAAGCCGTCACAGAACCACTTCACATTATTTCTGAAGGGGTCTTGATTTTCAATCTCTTATTAATCAAAATTAAAAATCGCAAATTGAATAGGTTATTTTGCTATGGCCTCATAGTTCATTATTCAATTTTTGATCACTCATCATACCTTTCCATTCCAAGAGTGGGGCGATAACACCTTGTCGTTTACTAGTCCAATAGGGACTGTCACTCAGTCCACCCTGGATATGGAGACTCAGTGTTGGTGCTTTTTTCCCTGGTTCTGTAATCCACGTTTGATAACGAAGGGAAGCACGTAATTCAATGGTGTAAATTCCTTCATTTAAAAATCTTTTTGGGATTTTCGTTCTTAGTATAATATTTCCTTGTGAAAATCGTGGCCACTTAGATTCTTCCTGGTCATTGAAATATGAAGTATATACTGTTATTCCATCTTCATTATAAATAGAATAACCAATTTCCAGTGCCGGATTCAACCTATCTATATTTCCTTCAATTTGAATCCAAATGTCTTGATTATTAGATATTGGATTGATTAATGTATTACCAAAAGAATCTGTAATAATAAATTTATATGGTTTAAACCAGGGATTTTCAAACTCATTTCCATCGTTAATCCATTCTGACAAGGGCACTCCTTCCCTATATGGCGATAAATAATCTTTAACAATTTGACTTACGTTAGAACCTTCTTGTTTAATATTGCCTTTTTCAAGTAATATACAGGATTTGCACATTTGTTCAATTGCATTCATATTATGACTCACAAAGAGGACGGTTCTTCCTCCTTCAGCTACCTCTTTCATCTTCCCTAAGCACTTCTTCTGAAATTCCGCATCGCCCACAGCAAGCACTTCGTCCACCACAAGAATTTCAGGGTCAAGATTCGCTGCAACCGAAAAGGCAAGCCGAACCTGCATCCCGCTTGAATACCGTTTAACTGGTGTATCCAGAAATTTTTCGACGCCTGAAAACTTCACGATTTCGTCAAACTTCTCATCTATCTCTCTCTTCTTCATGCCGAGAATAGAACCATTAAAATAGATATTCTCTCTACCAGAAAGCTCAGGATGGAAACCAGTACCCACCTCCAGAAGACTGCCTACCCTTCCACGCATCCTGACTTCACCTTCTGTCGGGTATGTGATACGTGAGAGAATCTTAAGAAGTGTACTCTTACCCGCACCATTTCTGCCAATGATGCCAAGAACCTCTCCTTTGTCTACCTCGAAATTCACATTTTTGAGAGCCCAGAATGTATTATTCGGCCTGCGGCTGTTCTTTAGCGTCTTTATCGGATGTCTCACAGCAGAAGTAACACTTTCACATAGAGTCTTGTAAGTCGTGTCAATACCGATGCTGTACTGCTTGGAGAGATGCTTTACCTCGATTATCGGTTTTTCCTTTTTTGACGCCGCCATTTAAATCAAATCCGCAAAGTACTTCTCTGTACGTTTCAGGTACAGTATTCCACTCACAAAAATCACTACCGTCAGCACTGCTGAAATTCCAAGGCCAAGAAAATCCACTGAAGTATGCCCGAGCAAGCATGCACGATGAGCACTTATTAAACCTGTCAAAGGGTTCAGATAAAGCAACCACTTTAGGTTCTCACCCATAATATTTGCAGGGTATATGACTGGTGATATAAACATCAGCAGCTGAATGAAGAAAGGAACAATGAATTTCACATCCCTGTATTTCACACAGATGGACGAGAGCCAGTAACCAACTCCAGATACAAGCATGAATGTCAGGAGTATAATGAATGGCAACAGAAGTATTGAAATTCCAGGCGTAAATCGGTAGTAAACCATCATCACTGCAAGAATACTCATAGCAATTACATAATCAAGAAGGCCTGAAATACATGGTGCAGTAGGTACGAATATTCGAGGCATGTAAACCTTTGAGAGAAGAGGGGCATTGTCAACAAGACTATTGCTTGATTGAGTAAGAGCATTCGAAAAATAAGTCCAGAGGAGAAGGCCGGAGTATGAAAATATTGGGTAAGGCACTCCATCTGAAGGCATATGTGCAAGCCTGCCAAATATAAGAGTGAATACTATCATTGTAAAAAAAGGCTGCAGTAATGCCCATGATGCTCCCATCACTGTTTGCTTATACCTGATCTTGACTTCTCTCAGAGCAAGAAAGAACAGAAGTTCTCTGTATTCCTTGAGTTCCTGCCAGTTCAGATCCAGAAGCCCATATTTCGGGCGAATCACCAGTTCGTAGTCAGTTGAATGTTCAGTCATAGAAGAACACATTTACCTGTTTTTAGCTGTGGATTCACTCAGCTTTATTACACAGCTAATAAATATTTCAAGCCATTTATTTATCTTGAGCTTTTCGTTTTTTTATACTACTTAAGCTCTTCATTTAATTTGACTTTGATACCACTCATAAGTTTGTTCAATCCCATCTTTCAATGAGATCTTAGCTTTCCACCCAAGTGAGCTCAGTTTTGTAATATCGAGCAGTTTCTGCGGAGTACCGTCAGGTTTTGAAAGGTCTCTTCTAATTTCACCTTTAAACCCGATAATTTCTTTAATCAATTCAGCTAGTTCACCTATCGTAATATCTTTCCCTACCCCGATATTGACAAATTCTCCAATTTCATCCGCATTAAAGTTTTCCATCAAAAATACACAAGCATCTGCCATATCATCAACATGCATAAACTCCCTGAGAGGCTTTCCTGTACCCCACACAACAACCTCAGGTTCGTTATTCACCCTGGCTTCATGGAATTTCCTTATCAATGCAGGCATCACATGCGAAGTTTCAAGATCAAAATTATCATTCGGACCGTACAAATTGGTCGGCATTACCGAAATGAAGTTGGTCCCATACTGCTGGTTATAATGCTTGCAGAGCCTGATTCCTGCGATCTTTGCGACTGCATAGGCTTCATTGGTTTCTTCTAGAGGACCGGTTAATAGATATTCTTCTTTTAAAGGTTGAGGAGCGAGTTTTGGATATATACAGGAAGAGCCGAGGAAAAGCAATTTTTTCACTCCATATTTGTAGACGGCGTGGATAATATTTGATTCGATCATCAGATTTTTGTAGATGAAGTCGGCAGGATGGGTGCTGTTAGCAAGAATTCCGCCTACCTTTGCTGCGGCTAAGAAGACATATTCTGGCTTTTCCTGTTTGAAGAATTCGTTTACCGCCTGCTGGTTTGTAAGGTCAAGTTCTTTGTGAGTGCGGAAAATAATATTGGTATAGCCTTTTGATTCAAGTTTTCTTTTAAGGGCTGAACCAACAAGTCCCCGGTGGCCGGCTACATAAATTTTAGAGTCTTTGTCCATCTGATCGCCTTTAGTTTGAAAAGAGAATCTTCTGAAGATTTTACTATTATAGTTTAGCTTATTATAAGCTTTTCAAATTTAATTTGGAGTTCTCAGTCAGTTTTTCTTCAGGTTTCTGACAGGCTGCTAATTTTTCATCGGGGTAGTTTTTCAGAATTTCTTCCTCGTCGGACTTTATCATTATTTTTACCAAATCTTCCATTTTGACTTTTGGTTTCCAGCCAAGTTTCTTTCTGGCTTTTGAGGAATCGCCGATAAGAAGTTCTACTTCAGTTGGCCTGTAGTATCCAGGGTCGACTTCAACTATAATATTACCTGTACGAGAATCAATTCCTACTTCTTCTGCCCCTTCTCCCTGCCAGATTATATCGATCCCGAGTTCTTTGAATGCCAGTTCGATAAATTCGCGGACTGAGTGAGTTTCGCCGGTTGCTATAACGTAATCATCGGGTTTTTCTTGCTGGAGCATGAGCCACATGGCCTCTACGTAATCTTTTGCAAAGCCCCAGTCTCTTTTTGCATCAAGATTTCCAAGGTAGAGCCTGTCCTGCATGCCGTATTTTATCTTTGCAGCGGCCATTGTGATTTTTCTGGTGACAAAAGTTTCACCGCGGATAGGGGATTCGTGGTTAAAGAGGATGCCGTTGCATGCAAAAATGCCGTAGGCTTCCCGGTAGTTGATTGTGATCCAGTAAGCATACAACTTGGCTGCTGCATACGGGCTTCTCGGATAAAAGGGAGTAGTCTCTTTCTGAGGAATTTCCTGAACTTTTCCGTAAAGTTCGCTGGTTGAAGCCTGGTAAAATTTAGTTTTTTTTTCAAGGCCGAGGATCCGGATTGCTTCAAGCAACCTTAAAGTCCCTAATGCATCCGAATTTGCCGTATACTCCGGGGTCTCAAAAGAAACCTGGACATGACTCTGAGCTGCCAGGTTATAGATTTCATCAGGCTGGACTTCCTGAATAATGCGGATAAGGTTTGTTGAATCTGTCAGGTCTCCATAGTGCATGAAGAAGTTTACGTTCCTCTCATGGGGATCTTTGTAGAGGTGATCAACTCTAGCTGTATTAAAAGAAGAGGACCTTCTTTTTATGCCGTGGACAATATATCCCTTATTCAGAAGAAATTCTGCAAGATAAGCCCCATCTTGGCCTGTGATTCCGGTAATTAAAGCAGTTTTATTCATGCAAAACCTCATATTGCATCAAATAACTAATTCCATTAGTTGTCTGCATTTTGAAATACTCAATTGTTTACCTCAGTCCTTCTCTTAATTAGCTTTCGGTTCCCATACAATCAGTTCCTTAGCCTTGCTGACATCTAGCCTTCTTACTTTTGAACATCTACCGGGAGATACAACCTATAAAATAACTCATATAGTATAAATAATTTTATTAAGATAAATCATTCGGAAGAACGTTAAATAGGGAAAACTTCTAGCATCACTTTCTCCTACACGCATCATCAAACCTGACATATCCCCTTCGTCCACAAGCTCTCCTTAAAAGAACCTCAATAATCTTAAGCAGTACTTTCCCAAGATTTCAATTACGAAAAGCTTCTGAGCTTCATTCGTTACAACAAAAATTTCGGATATATCAGAAATCTCAAGGCACCAGAGGGCGGTTTTCTGAAAAGATAGATATTTCCAAATTTTAAAAATTGTTTGGGATATTTTTCCTAGCACATATTTCCCGGTTAAGGGGCCGGAGTCTTGTTCCCAAGCTACCTGCAAGAATTCTCGTATTAAGTTCAGTGAAAATTGTATAAATATAAGTCATCGCAGTCTAATTAGTATATAGAACATATCGAAACAACCTATTTTTAAAAAGTTTTTTAAGAATAAATAGATCGAGCCGATCATTGCACCTGAAGATATGATTATTCCAAGCAATATATTAAGAAAACTAGAAGTATATCAAGAAAACCATTAAATAAGCTTTCTCCGGAAAAATCATGACTAGCTGGAATACTTTACTTTCTCCAATTATGCGAATCGAACCTTTGCGCCGCCAGAGCCTTGTAACCCTTTTCACAACACTAGCTCTCACAACAGTCGGTTTTTTAAGTACAATGTATTTTGCCCACGCTGTTGGAGAATCAGTATTAGGAGCATATTTCCTATTTTTGGCTTACTTTAATACTTTAAACCTGATCTTTGATGGTGGTCTGGGAGGAGCAGCAGTTAAAAGAATTAGCGAAGGAAGAGAAATAGATGAACATTTCACAGCAGCTTTTGTGATGAGAATTCTTCTTGTAGGAATTTCTATAATTATAATTATTTTTGCCAGATCTATCCTTGTGAACATCGACCGGTATGGAGTATCTTCATGGCTTTTCATAGCTTTAATTATAGGCATATTCTGGAGTAGTGTGTCAAATGGGAACTACGGCTCAGGAAAAGTGGGATTAAATCAGACCTGTGGATTTATAAACAGTGCATCCTGTGTAGTTTTTCAGGTGATTGCCGTATACCTTGGCTACGGTGTAAATGGCCTTGCTGGGGGATTTATTTTTGGGATGATCGCAGCTACTATAATAGGATTTCGTTTTTTGGACCTCAGACTTAAAAGATTTAACGCCGGACATTTAAAAAGCATATTTTCATATTCTTTTTGGATTTTTTTAGCTTCAAGTGGAAGTCTCGTATTCAGCTATGCAGACACAATAATAATAGGGTATTTCCTTAAAACCGCAGATGTAGGGATATATAGAGTCTTATTCCAGTTTACAACGGCAGCAACCTTTACAACAACAGCTATGAGCACAGTCCTTTTCCCAAAAGTCAGCAGCTGGAATGCAAATGGGGAACTGGAAATGGCAGAAAACGCATTTTCAAAAGGTGTTACATACTCTTTGCTGCTTGCAGTGCCCGTTTTTGTGGGAGGAGTTTTACTTGGGGACAAAATGCTCTATTTCTTCTATGGAGAGAGTTTTGCACAGGGTGCTAAGACATTTTACGTACTGCTAGTAGTCCAGCTTGTGAATGTATTTATGTTTCTGCAAACAATGTATTTAAACGCTCTAAATCGGCCAAAGGAATCGTTTAAAGTTACAGCAGTCGCCGCTTCAGCGAATATTCTCCTAGACTTGATACTGATTCCAGTTCTTGGAATTATCGGTGCAGCTATTGCAACTCTCATTACCATGACCATGAATTCTTTTCTTGCGTACCTCGCACTGAGACGTATAATCAGCTTAAAGCTTGAATTCCAGGGAATAAGAAATATCCTTATAGCGTCTATAATAATGGGGCTGGGAGTTAGATGCTACCGCGTTTTAATACCCTTATCAAATATCTGGCTTACACTAATCCCAATAATGTTTGGTGCTATTTTGTACATTTTCCTGCTCTTAAAACTTGACACCAATATTCGTGATGAGTTGATACAAATAGGAAAACAGATAGGATTTCAGTAATATAAAAATAAAAAATCTAAAGAGTGAATCAGTTATTCTTTGATAAGAATCTCAGAAAGAAAAATATTACATAATTATTAGCCTTGTTAAAAGTTTATTGAAAGGATGGAACATGTAATTTCGATTTGAATGACGGAACACATGATCCTGATTTGTATAATTCACTTCCTTTCAACCCATCCGTCTTAAGACTTAGTTTATGCCTTCTGACACTTATTTTAGCGCCCTAACTTTGCCCACTCATTTTCTCCCGTAGACATCGTCAAACCTGACAATATCTTCTTCATCTACAAGCTCCCCTAGCTGCACTTCAATAATCTCAAGCGGCACCATTCCAGGATTAGAGAGCCTGTGCTTTTGTCCTGCCCTAATAAATGTGCTTTCCCCAGGTCTCAGGAAAAACTGTTGGCCATCCACTTCCACACACGCCATGCCTTTTACAACAACCCAGTGTTCACTCCTGTGGTAGTGAAGCTGCAGGCTTAATTTGTGGTCCGGGTGTACAGTAATATTCTTTATCTTGTGCCCTGGAGAAGCGTCAAGGAGTGTATATGAACCCCAGGGCCGGTAGACAGTTTGTCCAATAAACGCCCTTTCGTCCTTCCTTTCCTTCAAGTCGGAGACTATTTCTTTTACTTTCTGGCTGCTGGACTTGGGGCATATTAATAGAGCATCACTTGTATCAACAACAACCATATCCTGAACATCAATCAGGGAGACAATTTTTCCGCATTTTGAGTACACCAGGTTTCCGTCGGAGTTGAGCAGAAGGGGATCACATTCATGAATGACGTTTCCTGCGGGATCCTTTTCCAGCTCATCATAGATTGCTGCAAAGTTTCCAAGATCACTCCATTTTTGATCCAGTTTTACAACTGCGACCCTTTCAGATTTTTCCATTATTCCATAGTCAATGGAAATCTTGTCCACGCACGCATAAATCTCATTAATGTCCTTTCCATTTTCAAAACATGCAAAAACTGAAGGTGCATATTTTTTAACTTCATCAAAGAAAAACCCTGTTTCAAAAAGGAACATTCCACTGTTCCAGAGGCAGCCTTCCTGAATGTAT
>ENA-UOOK01001350-UOOK01001350.1-fermentation-metagenome-genome-assembly--contig:-NODE-1350-length-32220-cov-4.333313_pt1 | contig 32220 bp, 27 predicted proteins | sample MGYA00245777_ERZ724023 | MGnify/ENA primary metagenome ERZ724023 (study PRJEB28704, sample SAMN03018312) | fermentation metagenome | biome: anthropogenic terrestrial biome; feature: soil; material...
ACTAAGGGTGTCAATTTCATCAACATCAAATACTTCTCCTGGGAAAGTGGTGATCACTGTGTTACCTATCTGAACTACATGTATTTCTGTTTCTATATATTTATCTTCAATTTTAGATAGTCTTAAAGCTTCCCTGGCGTAAATTTCATCAGGTACTCCATCTAAAAGGGAAGGTATAAAATCACCTTGTTTTTCTAATAATTTCTCTGCCCATGATATAACTTCTTTTGTAATTTTTCTCAAAGGCAATTTTATCATCTTCGATAAAGATTTAAAGGGTGAAGGATTAAGTGGTTTTTTGCTTTTAAGAGCATCAATTACATAATTTGAAAGCATACTTCCAATACGTTCAGCCTCTTCAAATCCCCTTCCTTGATTTTTATCTTTATAATTTATATGGTTTACATTTCCTTCTGCTCCATTCGCAAAAAATACGACGGTATTTTCGCCAAGCTTATCTTTTAGGTTTGTTGTCAGATAGTTTATATAATCTCTTGACCACAACCAGTCTTTACCAACAAGAACAGCAGGATGAAGAGTGAAGTTTATCATGATCGCAATTGTAGCATTTTTATTATCTTCAATTACTAATGCATATAATTCAGGATCAATTGGTCCTGCTTCTTTTATCACATCTTCAATATTAATATCTTCCCAATTCATTTTCATAGTGCTATCTTTCATAATCAGTCTTCTATTAAAGCTAAGATCATAAATATGATTTTTGGCAATTGATAAATGAGCTTCTTTCAGTTCCGTTGGTAATGATGCAACTTCATATGTAACTTTTTTAATCATTTCCTGTATGTACTGTATACAATTCTCGTTGGTACTTTCTCTGAAAATCCCAAGTACATCAGGACCGGAATGAGTATGTGTTGAATTAATAACTATACTCTTAGAATCTATACCTGTTTGGACTTGAATGTTATCTTTAATTGCTTTACAGGTTTCAATATTTAAGCCTAATAAATCAAATCCAAGAAAACAAATTTTCTTACCATCTTCTTCAAGGAGAACAGCATTACAATAAAGATTATCATGAACTCCTCTTGCTTTATCATCATCTCTCACATTACCACCCATTGGTATCCCAAGAGCTGGTGTTATGTCTATACTTTTAGCTGCTGCTTTCATTTGCTATAACCCTCCTTAATACATAATATTTGACCTATATATTTTGCAAAACCTTAATTTCATTTTGCGAAATGTTATATTGTTGATATATTGTGCTAATATTTATTCCTTAATGTAAGATTATTAGTTCAATTTATATAATAAAATAATTTAACCTCTATTTAATATTTTTCCAGTAGAACACCAGGGTTTAAGATATTATCTAATACATATTTTGCTCCCCCTAAGGTAACTGTATTACTCTTAAGTGTAGAATACTTTATCTCAATCTTTCCTTCATTAGGTTTTAACTGTATACCTTTCATATAAAATCTGATTTTTTCAAGAAACTCTACTCCAAGCTTTGTAATTTCACCACCAATAACCACAACTTCAGGGTTAACAAAGTTCACAATATTTGTTATTCCGAAAGCTAGTCTTTTAGCTGTAATTTCAATTATTTCCTTCACAGCCTGGTCATTGTTATTAAAAGCTAATCGTATATCATTAATTGCATTATTACTTTTTATAAGCTTCTGCAATACTCCTTTATCTAGAAAAGAATCTTTTCCAGACTTTATTTTTGAAGCAATATTTTCTACAATTGCAGGTATACTTACCATTGTTTCAAGACAACCTCTGTTGCCGCATTTGCAGATAGGTCCATTCATATCTATGGACATATGTCCTACTTCACCAGCTAGACCTAAAACACCTGTGAATATCTGACCATTTAGTATTATTCCTGCGCCAACTCCGGTATTTATATCAATAAAAATAAGATTTTGAACATTTGTATCAGTACCAAATTCTTTTTCTGCATAAGCTGAAAACCAAGATTCGTTACCTAAAAATACTGGAACTTCTTCAAATCTTTCTTTAACACATTTATAAAAATCGTTGTTTTCATCTATTGGAATAACAGTTGATGTTGTAACACGATTATTTACTAAATCAATCAAGCCAGGTACCCCAAGGCAAATTCCGAATAAAATATTTTCATCAATTTTTAATTCTTGTAATGTATTTTTTATGGTATGTGCAATAGAATAACCAATTGTACTATATTCAGAAATTTCAATTTTCTTTTCTACTACTTCATCGCACTTAAGATTATACAAGGAAAAATTAAAACCCCATTCAGTTACTTCGATACATGGTATGTAGCCACCTGCTGGGTTTACTTCAAGCATTATAGGTTTTCTCCCGCTAGTTGTGGTAGTTCCTTCACCTGTTTCAAAAATTATATCATTTTTAATTAGTTCTTCAGCAAGCGAAGAAACAGTTGTAGGACTTAACCCTGTAGCATGAGCCAACTCAGCTCGTGAAACAGAACCATACTTATTTATCAGGTTAAATATTAAAGTTTGATTGGTCTCTTTAACAAGCTGTTGATTTGCAGCTTGTTTTTCCTCTTTTTTATCTTTTCTTAATTTTAACATCTATATGTTTCTCCAGTGAATGAACTAATTATATGCAAAAAAATAATATTTGTGCCCTTTAATTTTTAATATATCACGACCGCATTGAAAATGCAAGAGTTATTTTCACTTCTCTAATATAATCTTAAAAATGCAATGTTAAGTGTACTAAATTACATCTTGTTGACGTTAAATAAGTTTTTGCACTAAAATCACTCTTTTAGCGTTGTAACTCTATATTGTATTGCTTCCGCAACATGTGGAGGTTGTATATTATCGCTTTCATCAAGATCAGCAATTGTTCTAGCCACTTTTAATATTCTATTATATGCTCTGGCACTTAAACTAAGTTTTTCAAATGCATTTTTTAATAGCATATTCCCTTTTGAATCTAATTTACAGAATTTTTTTATTAAACCTGATGAAAGCTGTGAGTTAGAAAATATTTTATATTCTTGGTACCTTTCAAGTTGGGCACTTCTAGCTTTTATAACTCTATCTCTTATATGTTTTGATTTTTCTCCATCCATATTGGAATTTAAGTCTTTATATTTTACAGGCATAGCTTCAACATATAAATCAATTCTATCTAATAATGGTCCACTAAGCTTACTTAAATAATTGTTAACCTGACTGAATGTACAAGTACACTTCTTGGTATCATCAAGACGATTACCACAGGGGCAAGGATTCCCGGCAAGAATAAGTGTTATTTCAGCAGGATATGCTATACTTCCACTAAGTCTTGATATTGATATGATTCCATCTTCTAATGGTTGGCGCATTGCTTCTAATGTGTGTTTTTCAAACTCTGGAGTTTCATCCAGAAAAAGAACTCCATAGTGAGCAAGGCTAATTTCACCAGGCTTAGGATATTTCCCGCCACCTATAAGACCAGTTGGGGAAATTGCATGATGAGGGCTTCGAAAAGGCCTTGTTGTTAATAGGGGCGTCTTTGGTGGAAGTATTCCAGCTATACTATGTATTCTGGTAACTTGAAGTGCTTCATCAAAAGTTAAAGGTGGAAGTATTGATGGTAATCTTCTAGCAAGCATTGTTTTTCCTGAGCCTGAGGCTCCAATCAAAAGGCAATTGTGGGAACCGGCAGCAGTTATTTCAAGAACCCTTTTAACATTTTCCTGACCACGAACCTCTGAAAAATCATTATTAAAAAACTCATCTTTGATATTAAATAAACCTTTTACATCAATTATGTACCTATCAATACTCTTTTGTTTATTAAGATGGAATACCACTTCATCAAGATTCCTGACTGGAAAAACGTTTATAGCTTCTACAACAGCAGCTTCATCTGCATTCTCTAAAGGTAATAGTATATTTTTGATTCCTTCTTTAAATGCACACAATGCCATAGAAAGCACACCGTTTACACCTTTAATTTCTCCATCTAAAGATAGCTCTCCAATAAACATATAATTATCAACAAGAGAATTTTTAATTTGCCCAGTTGCAGTTAGTATCCCTATTGCAATTGGTAAATCAAGAGCAGATCCTTCTTTTCTTAAATTTGCAGGAGCAAGATTTACAGTAATTCTTCTTACAGGAAAATCATACCCTGAATTTTTTAGTGCTGCTCTTACCCTTTCTTTAGCTTCTTTAACGGCAATATCTCCAAGACCAACTAGTTCAAATGTAGGTATGCCATTGCTTATATCTGTTTCGACATCAATAATGAATCCGTCAATACCTTTTAATCCAGAGCTTTTAACTTTGGATAACATAAAATACATCCCCTCTTCCTTATATTTATCATAGTATTCAACTAGTTTTTGAGGATGTATTTTGAGTTATAATGACCTTTGATATAATTGTAGCTACACCCATGTTTTACATTATAACCCATAATTTAATTTTTTCAATACATTTATGTAATTTTATCCAATTATTTTATTTTATAGCTATAACTTTTAGCTTATTGTCCCTCCCTGTAAACAAAGTCGTCTATTAAATTAACAAATTTGCTTAATTGGTCTTAGCTTTTCTTGCTATAGTTTTCTTCATTGCCTCTAGGGCCTTCTTTCTGACATTTTCATCACTATCATTCTCTGATACATAACTCAAATGATCCTGAGCTCTAGAATACATCATATCGCCAAGTGCATCAACGGTGCAAGCTCTTATCGCTGAATCAGGATCGTTAAGAAATATTATCAATTCATTATATATCTTTTCATTTTTCATTGTTGCTCCAGCTTTTATTGCTGATAATCTTACTGCATTATTCTTATTATTCATAGCCTCAATAATTTTATTGACATTATTTTTTGATTTCCATTTCTCTATTTTCTGTTCTGTAATACCAAACATCTCTGTTTCACTTCCTAAACATTTATTTTTAATATCATACAGAGAGGGAGCAATAGTTTACCCGCCTAAGGCGTTTCTGTATATTATTTTTTATCATAACATAAAAAAATATATACTATGTTAACAAACTGTTAATTTACACTACTTTTTTCATCAAGAATTTTTCTTAATTCGTACATAAAGTTATTTAAATCAGTAAATTGTCTGTATACAGAGGCGAAACGAACATAAGCAACTTCATCAAGCTCTTTAAGCCTTGACATTACCATTTCTCCTATTTCTCTTGAAGTTATTTCTTTTTGAGTTGAATTATAGAGGTGATTTTCTATTTCATCAACAATGTTCTCTAATTGTGTTACCGAGACCGGCCTTTTTTCGCAAGCTCTCATTAGACCATTTAAAAGTTTTTCTCGATTGAAGGGCTGACGACTTTTATCTTTTTTTATCACCATAATTGGTATTGTTTCAATTTTTTCATATGTAGTAAAACGCCTCATACATTTCAAACATTCTCTTCTTCTTCTTATTGCAGTTCCTTCATCAGTTGGCCTTGAATCGATAACTTTATCCTCCTCAAAGCTGCAATATGGACACTTCATTTTCGAATCTCCTTTTATCCAAAGCTATTAATAAATTCAGTTTTACTGCAAAGTCAAACTACTTAAGTAAAGTACTTTTTAATAAACCTCTCATCAAGATCTACAAGTATAATATCTTCACCAATTTTTCTTATTTTTTCCCAAGGAATAACAAACTCATTATCTTTTCCAATCAAACCAAATAAGCGGCCACTGCCAGGAATAATAATAGCATCAATTTTTCCGCTATCTAGATCAATCTCAACATCACTTACAAACCCAATTCTTTTACCATCAGATATGTTTATTACTTCCTTCTGTCTGAGGTCATTTGTTCGGCTCACAGTTCTCACCTCACCATATTGCTCTAAAATACCTATTAAGCAATAATATTAAGATATCTATATATTATTTTATACTATGTTTAAGTTGTTGTCTATTATCTTTTGTAAGGATATGCATTTAATTCAAGTGAAGAGATATATACAAGATATATTTTCTTCACTTGAATTAAATGCACCCTCTCCTTAGATATGCTTTTTGATATGAAGAAGAGCAGTTTTTTCTAATCTTGATACTTGTGCTTGAGATATTCCAATTTCCTCGGCTACTTCCATTTGTGTACGTCCTTCAAAGAATCTTAAATTTAGTATTAATTTTTCTCTATCACTCAACTTCTGCATTGCTTCCTTTAGAGATATTTCTTCAATCCAGTTTTCGTCGGTGCATTTTTCATCACTCACTTGATCCATTACAAAGATAGCGTCTCCTCCATCATGATATACAGCTTCAAACAATGATATTGGATCTTGAATGGCATCAAGAGCAAGAACAATATCCTCTTTCGGTAGTTCCAATTCTTTTGCTATCTCGGCCACGGAAGGTTCTTTTGAATTTTTGCTTGTGAGCTTTTCTTTTACTTGCAAAGCTTTGTATGCAACATCCCTCATGGAACGACTCACTCTAATTGAGTTATTGTCTCTTAAATATCTTCTTATTTCTCCAATAATCATTGGAACTGCATAAGTAGAAAACTTAACATTATGAGAAACGTCAAAATTATCTATTGCTTTAATTAGTCCTATGCATCCAACCTGAAAAAGATCATCTACATATTCGCCTCTATTGTTAAACCTTTGTATTACACTTAATACCAATCTTAAGTTTCCCTTTATAAATTCCTCTCTTGCCGAGTCATCACCCTTATGCATTCTTTCAAATAGTGCTTTTTTTTGGTCATTTGTTAATACTGGCAATTTTGATGTATTTACTCCACAAATCTCAACTTTGTTGATATGCATTTAAAACCCTCCCGGCAATGAATTCTGTCAATATCATTATTGCCATAGAGGGTATTTTTATACTGATTTAAAGTCTCTTACATTAAACAAAATTTTATAAAATAGCCTTGACAAATCACTTGTAATTATGCAAAAGCCTATTTAAGCGGGGGACAGGTACATTACCCCATTCAGTGGACTGGTATTCCTCTTACTACAAAGAGTGTCCCCTCTTTCCCTTTTATACCATCCTATTAATTTCCTTTCTTAGCCTTCCAATTATCCTTTTTTCAAGTCTTGAAATATAGGATTGTGATATACCTAACATATCAGCCACTTCCTTTTGAGTTTTCTCAACTCCATTTATAAGGCCAAATCTCAATTCCATAATTCTTTTCTCTCTTGTTGATAGCTTCATAAGTGCTGCGTTTAATAATTCCTTATCAATTTCATCTTCAAGACTTCTATGAATTATATCATTATCCGTACCCAATATATCTGATAAAAGCAATTCATTACCATCCCAATCGGTATTTAGGGGTTCATCAATTGATATTTCCGTTCTTGTTTTATTATTTCTTCTAAGATACATTAATATTTCGTTTTCTATGCATCTAGATGCATAGGTTGCTAATTTTATATTTTTTGAAGGTTTAAAAGTATTTATAGCCTTTATAAGACCAATTGTGCCTATTGATACAAGGTCCTCAACACCTATACCGGTATTTTCAAATTTTCTAGCAATATAAACTACCAATCTTAAATTTCTTTCAATTAAAATTTTTTTTACCCCATAGTCACTTTTATCTAACTGTTCTAATAAATAACTTTCTTCATCATTAGATAATGGAGGAGGCAATGCTTCACTTCCTCCTATATAATAAATTTCCCGACTCCTGTATAAACCAAGTTTATTTAATGCCTGTATATATTTTAAATATAGTATAAACATTATTTTTTTCAATTTACCAGCTTTTAAGTCCCTCGTCTTAATTTTTTTAATTTTATGTTCTACAGTTTTATTTTTTATCATAGTTTCAATCTCCTTTTTTCGTCATACATTTTACAAATTTTTACGTGTTGGCGCTGAATAAGCTTTGATATCAGAATTATTCTTTGTTCACAAGAGGTCTGGTCCAAGTAATGCTTTATAATTTTTACCTTTAGCAAGTACTTTATTATATATAGCGATTACAACATCACTTATCCCTTTTTCTCCGCTATCCTCCCCAATGACAACATAATCTGGTTTAAATCCTATTAGCATACCGTTTTCCTTCCCTAAAGAACTAAATGGTATTAATCTAAATCTACTAAACCAGTCAGAATTATATAACTTGCTTGTTATACTGGAAAAATCCTGTTCTTTTACTTCCTCAAAAATATTACATATTTCTAAAGGTAATATTTCTTTTATTGCTGAAAATTCTACAATAATAACAGGCATATTCGTAATTGGATCCTGTAAAGAATTTCCCGTATCTATCAATGCTGACATATTAATTTCTTTACTATCAAAAATAACTTTTAAATGAGTTATAAGCTTTTCCTTTAAAAATTTTTGCTGTATAACTTCAAGAAATACTCTCAAAATTATTATTGACGTTAATATTGAAAAGACAACTGTTATCCATTTTGACTCCCAAAAAACATATAGTAATCCATTTTGCACCAAAGTACCTTCGCTATTCATATAGAAGAAAGCAAAAGTAGCTCCGGCAAATACAAATGTGGATACATAGAATACTGCCAACGTTTTTATAAAGTTCCCAATCTTCTCTGGGGAAAAGGTAACAGCTACCATTACTAAAGACAAAATAAAAGTGGCTGTAGCTGTAAAATAAAATCGAATTCCCGGTTTAACAATGAGGAAAGCTGCATAACAGGCTCCTAGTAAAGCTCCAATAAATAAACGCAAATTGGATGTTCTGGTTTTTAATATTTTACCTGTAGTCCATAATATGAGATAATTCATAACTATATTTTCCAATATAAGAACATCTAAATATATCTCCACAACTAAACCCTCACAATCACTACTAAATCATATGAATAGACAATCCCTAATACTACATATATTCAATGCTTTATGTATATATAACAATTTCAAAAAGTTTTTCTAATTCAATGATTGATACATCTATTATATACTTATCCATGTAAGTATTTTGTCGTAATCTCTTACAGATTTAGTATTTTATCCTGAGATTATATGTCGTTATATGAAAAAAAAAGCAAGGGGACACTCTTCGCTCAGGTAATAGGTATTCCTTTTACGCTGAAGAGTGTCCCCTTGTAAGGTGGTTGTTTTTTTATTTAAATCTGTTTCTTCTTAAGAAAGTAGGTATATCCAGTTCGTCACCTGTTACCTCTATAGTAGGTGGCGCCTTTTCAGCATAAGAAGTTTTTGATTGTCTTTCATGTTTTTCTGAAGTTGCTGATATTTTCTCTTGTTTTTTAATTACAGGTGACTTTTCAAACCCTGTTGCAATAACAGTAATGACAATCTCATCACCTAATTTTTCATCTATAACTGCTCCTAATATTATATGGGCATCAGGATCGGCGGATTTTTCAATAAGACCTGCAGCTACATCAACTTCAAATAATCCAAGGTCAGCGCCACCGGTAATATTTAACAATACACCTTTGGCTCCTTCGATTGAAGTTTCCAGTAATGGGCTTTCTATTGCCTTTTTTGTAGCTTCTTCAGCTCTACCATCACCCGAGGCTCTGCCAATACCCATATGAGCAAGTCCGGTGTTTAACATTATTGTCTTGACATCTGCAAAATCAAGATTTATTAAGCCAGGAACAGTTATTAAATCAGATATTCCCTGCACACCCTGTCTTAGTACGTCATCAGCCATTTTAAAAGCATCTACAATTGATGTCTTTTTTTCAGCAACTTGCAATAGTCTATCGTTTGGTATTGTAACCAATGTATCTACAGAAGCTTTGAGATTATCAATTCCCCTCTCAGCATACTGCATTCTTTTTCTACCTTCAAAAATAAAAGGTTTCGTAACCACACCAACAGTCAGGATTCCCATTTCCTTAGCTATCTGAGCTACCACTGGTGCAGCACCAGTACCAGTGCCTCCACCCATGCCTGCAGTAATAAAAACCATATCAGCGCCTTTTATAGCTTGGCTAATTTCATCCTTACTCTCATTTGCGGCCTTTTCACCTATTTCAGGATTTGCCCCGGCACCTAATCCTTTCGTAAGTTTCTCTCCAATTTGTATTTTAGAATTTGCCTTTGATAAAAACAATGCTTGCTTATCGGTATTTATAGAAATAAATTCAATACCTTTAAGTCCTGCATTTATCATCCTATTAACAGCATTGTTCCCTCCTCCACCTATACCGACAACTTTTATCTGGGCGAACTGTTCCATATCCACATCAAATTCCAGCAATGTAATCTTCCCCCTTATACTTTTCCTTTGCAATATATCAATGTTAAGCATTACTCTTTTATAACGAATAGGAAAGTAAAAATTACCTAATGTACACTTTCCGTTAAATGAGTTCCAAAAAAGTCTATGTTAACGCTTTAGCCTATGGGAATATCCCAACTTTAAATAAGCGGAATTGACTTTTTTATATTGAAACTTGGTTCATACAGTAAAATCAAACTTAAAAACTATCTAAGTCTCTACATAAATAATATATTATTATTTAAACTAGTGCAATAGTGTATTTACGTATTTAGGTTTATTATTTAAGTTAATTCTAGAAGTTTACTATTTAAGTATATTAAAAAAACGCTTTTCGAATTGCCTTAATAATTTTTTCAAAAATACCTTCATGTTTTTTACTGGTTTTTGTTTCTTTTTCCATATTATTATATGTAACACTGAAACGTTTATTTCTTGTTGCAACATATTTAATAATACCAGCAGCTGCTGCAAATTCAGGTTTTGATATATCGGAATTACTCCTATATGAAGCTACCCTTGCAGGTAAATCAAATATACTACTTGAAATTTGTTTATTTCCATTAACATAAGAAATACCACCACCTGTTAAAACAATACCAGAACTGAATTTTATAGGTTCTTCGTACTTTTCAACCAAACTTTTACTTAAAGATAATATTTCCACTACTCTTGCTTCAATTATTTCTATTACTTCAGAAATTTTAATAGTTTTTTGTATTTCATCATTAACATCATATATAGAAATATCCTGATCATTTTTTATCAAGTCAGTTAAAGCTAGTTCATATTGTTTTTTTATTTTCTCTGCTTCGGAAATAGAAATATGTAATCCTATAGAGATATCATTTGTAATATGATCTCCACCAACAGGTATAGAATCATACATCATAATATTACCATTCTTGAAGGCTGAGATATCAGTAATTCCACCTCCAACATCAATTAACAATACACCAAGTTCCTTTTCTTCAGAGGTTAAAGCCAATTCACTGGTAGCAAAAGCTTCTATTATAATTCCATCTACCTCCAGTCCAGCTTTTTCAATACTCTTTATTATATTTTGAACTGACGTAAATTTTCCTACAACAATATCCGCATCTATCTCTAACCTAAAGCCAGACATGCCAAGTGGATCTTTTATACTATCATATCCATCAATAATATATTCTCTTGGAATTATATCAATTATCTGACTGCCTTCAGGGATTGAAACCTTTTCAATTTTATCATATAGCTTATCAAGATCATCTGTAGATATTAGTCTATTTGCATTGGAAATTTCAATATCTTCCTTATAATTTAATACACTGGTGTGAAGACCATAAATATTTATATACGCTGATCCTATTCTAAGTCCAGCCTCTTTCTCTGCCTTCTCTACCGATAATCGTATAGCTTTAGAAGTAGCTTCTATGTCAACTATTGCACCTTTTTTAACACTATTACAGGGAACTGTGCCTTTCCCACATATTTCCAATTGCCCCGCTTTATTAACCATTCCAACTAATGTACATACCTTAGTAGTCCCAATATCAATGCCAACAATTACATCCTTCACTTTTTTTACCTCCTCAAGGAAGTTTAATCCTCAAAAAATCCTGTATCTTATACATTAACAGGGGGGACACTTCTCAGTTTAACAGGAATACTTCACCCTCTAGAGAGGAGTGACCCCCTGTGAGAAATTGTCTCCTTGTCTTATTTTATATTATTTTATATTATTTTATCTTTTTTTATCATTTTTTTCAATATATATCTTCTAATAATAGCAAAATTTAAAAACAATCTATTTCCAAAGGCGAAAACCGCAGCTAAATAGAGTTGAATTCCCAGCTGATCTCCAATATATGCAAGACCAGCAGCAAGAAACGCATTGCCAAAAAAACCTGATAAGAAAATCTTCATATCAAAATTACCCTGTACTGTAGCTGCTATACCTCCAAAAACACTATCTAGAGCCGCTAGTATTGCAACGGCAACATAATTTGAATATTGTTGTGGAATATTATAGGGAACAAATACTCCAACTATTATTCCTACAATCAAACCTATTATTGGGATCATATAGAAAATGCCTCCTTACATATAATACATTAAAACATGCCTAACTTGGTATAAACACAGGATAATCTCCTGCTGTATAATCTAAAAAGCCTTTCTCTTCTTCACCTATATTTTTAAAAAATATCTGTTTTAAAGATTTCATTTTGTAATTTAACTCATCCAGGCTTCCAACATTTACCACTAACCTCGAATCAATAAAAAGATATATATTATTGCTATCACTTATATCTATAGTATCAATTATTTCTACAATTTTAAAGTTATCATTTTTATCTTCTTGAGTCAATGTATCAATTAAAAAAATTAATTCTTTAAAACTTTCCTTATTCTCTATTTTTAAAGGTTGCCCAATTTCATATCCTTTAAATTTTATGCCTTTTATCTGAGGCAAATTAGATTTTTCAACATCATCTATAGTTTCAACTACACACCCATCTTTGTCAGTTAATAGGAAAGTACCTAAATAGGGCAATAGAATTATAGGGTTTCTCTCTACAACTTGTATTATAACATTATCAGGAATAGAATATCTTACAGACACTTCTTTTATGTATGGACATCTAAGAATTATGTTTTTTTCAGCTTGTCCATAACTTAATGAAATGTAATGTTTATAATTACCACCAATACTTTTAAAACCATTTACTCCTGTTAACACTCCAGAAGCTTGGGCTATTTCCTGAGTGGTATAATGATTATTGCCATATATAATCACCTCAGAAACATTAAATATTGGCGACATTATAAACAATATTAAAACTATAATAGATAGGAATAATATTAATATAAATTCCAATTTCTTTTTTCTATTTGTATTACTGGTACTATTTCGCGAGTTTTTTATATACTTTTTTTTCTTATGCATATTTTCAAACCCTATTCTTCTCTTTTTATTAATGCGCCCAACTGCGATAATTTAACTTCCATTGCTTCATATCCTCTATCAAGATGAACAATGTCCTCTACAACTGTTTCACCTTCGGCAACTAATCCTGCAAGTACCAAGGATGCAGCTCCACGCAAATCCCTCGCATAGACAGTCGCTCCATTTAAACACCTAACACCTTTAATAACCGCAATTCTGCCTTCAATAGTTATGTTAGCTCCCATTCTCATTAATTCATCAACATGTTTATACCTATTTTCAAAAACAGTTTCAATAACAATACTTGTACCTTTAGCAACACTTAACAATGAAACAAGCGGGGCCTGCATATCAGTAGGAAATCCTGGATAAGGGAGTGTCCTTACAATATCAGCTGCCTGATTAGCACCAGGGCCATTAATTTTTATTGTATTTTTACTAACTTTTATAGTTGAACCTGCTTCATTTAGTATTGAAATTATTGAATATAGATGCTCAGGTTCAACATTTCTAAGTATTACTTCTCCACCTGTCATAGCTGATGCGATCATATAAGTTCCTGCCACTATTCGGTCTGGCATTATTGTATATTCAACATCTTTTAGTTTTCGTTCTACTCCTTTAATGTGAATAATTCCTGTGCCTGCTCCAGAGACATCAGCACCCATAGCTTTTAAAAAATTTTGCAGGTCTACTATTTCTGGTTCTTTAGCAGCATTATGTATATATGTTTCTCCTTCTGCAAAAACTGAAGCTAACATAATATTTTCTGTTGCTCCAACGCTTGGATAACCCAAATGTATATCTGTGCCTATAAGTTTATCAGCGCTGCAATAAATAAATCCACCTTGTGCATCAAGTATTTTTGCTCCCATGCTTCTTAATGCTTTAATATGCAAATCTATAGGCCTTGGACCAATCTCACATCCTCCTGGAAAACTAATTGCAACTTTTTTACATCTAGACAACATAGGTCCTACAAAAATTATGGAAGATCTCATTTCTGTTGCTAAATCAACAGGTATATCCGTGCTTTTAATAATTGAGGAATCAATTATTACTGCATTTTTTTCAATCTTAACACTACACCCAAGTTTGATTAGTATCTTTAAAGTTATATCAACATCCCTTAGTTTTGGACAATTCTTAATAACACTTATGCCACCATTTAACAGTGTTGCTGCCAATATAGGTAAGACAGCATTCTTAGAGCCTTCTATAAGTACTTCGCCCTTTAATTTTGGGCTACCACCGGCTATTATCATTTTGCTCATATTAACACCTCGCATACATTACCATATTATGCGAAAGCGTTGAAAGTGTTACCGATGGTTGTAATAATGTAATACTAACCTCTCTATAAGCGAGTAAATTTTTTCACCTGCATCTATAATTCCCATATTTTTTGCATTGGTGCCCATTTTCTTCAATTGCTCTTTATTTTTCAATAAATCCCCTATCTGTTCATATAACAATTTTTCATTTAAATCTTTCTCAAGGATTACAACAGATGCACCGTTTTTTTCTAAAGTTCTTGCATTATATTCCTGATGATTAGCTGTAACGTAAGGAGAAGGAATAAGTATTGAAGGCACTCCTAAAACTGTCAGTTCGCTTATTGTAATTGCACCTGCTCTGCAAACTACTAAATCAGCTGACGCCATAACTTTACCCATGTCATAAATATATGGAACAATCTGAACCGACTTTGGTATGTCTGTTCCTACTGTTTTTATTATTCTTTCATAATGGACTGTCCCAGTTGCGAACAGTATGTTAAAGTTGCAGTCCTTGCAATATTTCTCAATTAGTTCAAGTGCAGATTTGTTTATATTTTCTGCTCCTCTGCTACCACCAAAAATAACCACAAGTGGTTTTATTTCTGCTTTTCCTTTTGTATTTGAATTTTGTTTAATATTATCTAATATTTCTGTTTTAATTGGGTTCCCAGTGTGAATTAATTCTTTCGAATGTCTGAGATATTTCTCGGATTCTTTAAAATTAACTGCAACTATATCTACAAATCTAGATAGAATTCTATTTGTAAGTCCTGGAAAGACATTTTGTTCATGTATTAAAGTAGGTATTTTCATTCTTGCAGCAACATAAAGAACAGGACCACATACATAACCACCTGTTCCTATAACAATATCAGGCTTGAAACGCTTTATAATTCTCTTAACCTGATTTAAACTCTGTACCAATTCTTTTATAGCCTTAACATTCTCAACACTTATTTTTCTTTTAAAGCCCATAACATTTATTAGCTCCAGCATATAGCCCTCACGAGGAATAAGAGTTGTTTCAAGACCTTTCTTCGTTCCTACGAAGATAATTTCTGTTTCAGGTTTTTTTAACTTTATGTGATTTGCAATAGCTAAGCCAGGATTTATATGTCCTGCTGTTCCACCACCTGCAATTATGACTTTCATATAACTTTCCACCCCTAACCTCTAGCTTTTTATCGCTTGCTTCCAACATCCAATTTCCTACTTCTAACCTCTCACCTCTAGCTTCTCACCTCCAACCTCTCACATCTCACTTCCAGTATCATATTCTTCCATAGTTTGAATATCTGGATATATTTAGGAGAATGCCTATGGCAGCCATTGTCAAAATTAGTGAAGTACCACCATAACTAAAAAGTGGAAGAGATACTCCTGTATTTGGTATAGCGGATGTTACAACTCCGATATTCAATAGTGTCTGCACACTTATCAGCGAGGTTATTCCAACAGCTGTCAAGCTTCCAAATAAATCAGGAGCGGTCATAGCTACTTTTACCCCTCTCCAGGTAAATATTAAAAACAATATCATTACAGTTATTACACCCAAAAATCCTAATTCTTCTGCTAATACTGAAAAAATAAAATCGTTATGAGGATATGGTAGATAAAGGAATTTTTGCATACTCTTCCCCAAGCCTCTGCCAAAGAGGCCTCCTGAACCAATAGCATATAAAGACTGTACTGCTTGATAACCATCCCCTTGCATATCACTCCAGGGATCTCTAAATGAAAGAATTCTTCGGCTCATATAATTCATTTTAGGAACAAAAGTTACTAAAGCCGCAAAGGCTGCCCCTGCAGGAATAAGAATAGCAATAAAATGTTTAATTTTAGCTCCCGCACAAAACAATATAATCGTAGCCATTAAAAGAAGAATAATTGTTCCACTTAAGTGAGGTTGTTTTAACATAAGGGCTGCAAATATTCCCATTATTAAGATATACGGTAATAAATCTTTAAAAAATGAATTTAAGGGGGTCTTCCTCTTAGACAAGCTACTAGCAAAATAAAGTATAATAGCAATCTTGGCTATTTCTGAAGGTTGGAATCTGATCGGATACTTTAGCCATCTGGTAGCTCCGTTTTCCTCAATCCCTATTCCAGGAATGAGTACTGCTACAAGCATAACAATACTTATAACCAGCATTAAAGTTGCAAATCTAGAATATATTCTGTAATCTACATTCATAGTAATAAACATTGCTACAACTCCTAATATTGCATATATTAACTGTTTCTTTAGTATATAATATACATCCTGATAGTTGCTATAAGAAACAGGAGCACTTGCACTAAATACAATTATTATACCAACAGACAGTAAAATAAGCACCGCCATAAATAACCAAAAATCAAAAGGTTTTCTTCCCTTCATAAACATACCCCCAACTAAAAAAACTTCAATCTCAAAGTCAATAATCCAATTATACAACAAATAACAGTTATTCCCCAAAATACAAGGACCACCTTAGTTTCCTTCCAACCCGAAAGCTCAAAATGGTGGTGTATTGGTGCCATTTTAAAAACTCTTTTTCGTGTGCGTTTGAAATATGCAACTTGAATTATAACCGATAAGGCTTCTATAACATATATTAAACCTGCAACCAATATAATCCAAGGCATCTTCATTAAAATAGATATAGCTCCAACCACACCTCCCAGAGCCAATGAACCTGTATCTCCCATAAAAACCTTAGCGGGATAAACATTAAAAGCTAAAAATCCAAGACATCCGCCAGCAGCAATAGATGAAAATATTTTTAAATAGTCCCATTCACCCCGAGTCATTGCTATTATTGTAAAAAATACCATAACAATAAGTGTAACACCTGCTGCCAAGCCATCAACACCATCAGTAAGATTAACGGCATTAGTTATTGCAAGAAGTACAAAAATGGTGAATGGAACAAAAGCCCACATTGGAATTGATACAGTATACTCCATTCCCATAAATGGTACAATAATTTCACTATTAAGGATATCTGTTTTAACTGCATATATAGTAAAAGTAGCAGCAACAATAAGCAATCCAAACATCTTCTGATCCCAAAAAAGTCCATCTTTTCTTTTCATCACTACTTTAATAAAGTCGTCTATAAAGCCAATTGCTCCAAAGCCTAATGTTACTATTACTAAGGGAATAATATCAGAGTGCTGTTTCAACGAAAAGTATATAGATACCAAAGTAATAGGTATTATAAAAATAACTCCTCCCATTATTGGTGTTCCACTTTTTTTCAAATGAGTAGAAGGACCATCATCTCTTACAGTCTGACCAAGCTTCAATCTTCTTAAAACTGGGATAAATATTGGTCCTGCAACTAAAGCTAATAAAAATGTTAAAATAAATGCAGTAACTTGTACTGATATATTAAAGTGTCCGCTCAAGCATTCTCACCTCTTATTATCATCTGTTCTACAATTTCCTCCATCTTCATACCCCTGGAACCTTTCACAAGAATGGCATCTCCTTCAGCAATAAAAGGCTTGAGAAACTCTATAGCAGTTTTGTTATTGGAAAAATGCTTTACATTTTGAGAAGGAGCACCTGCAGCTAATGCACCTTCCGCAATATAAGCAGCATTTTTTCCAACTGCTATAATATAGTCTATTCCCAAGTTAAATGCAAGTCTTCCTATCTCAACATGAGCATTTTTTTCCCAATCACCTAATTCAAACATATCACCTAAAACAGCAATACGTCTTCTTATATCTCCAACATCTTTTAATACCCTTAATGCAGCTTCCATTGATTGAGGGTTTGCATTATAAGCATCATTGATAAGTTTGATTCCATTGCTCTTTATGATATTTAAACGCATTTTGCCAGATACAAACTCACTAATCCCCTTAATAATATACTCCATTTCAATGCCCATTTCCACTCCTACTGCTATTGCTGCCAAAGCATTATAAACATTATGTACGCCTGGGAGCGGAACATGTATCTTGTATTCCGAATTTTTTATGTTTATATCAAAATATATACCAGCTTCTCCTGCATTCTGAATATTATACGCTTGATAATCAAGACCTTCATCCATACCATAATAGACAGTACGAAAATTTAAAAATCCCTTTAAACCATATAAAAGATTATCATCGCCATTTAATACAATTAACCCATCTCTGGATAAACCTTCAAATATCTCCATTTTTGCCTTCAAAATATTTTGCCGTGAACCTAGTTTTTCTATATGAGAAATACCAACATTAGTTATTACTGCAACTTTTGGACGAACAATTGAAGTAAGTCTGCTTATCTCTCCAATGGCACTCATTCCCATCTCTACTACTGCAGCTTGGTAAGTATCATCAAGATTGAATATTGTTAATGGTACACCAATTTCATTATTAAAATTGCCCTGTGTTTTTAGAACAATATATTCTTGTTCCATTACACGGGCAATCATATCTTTAGTACTGGTTTTTCCAACGCTTCCGGTGATTCCTATAAATGGAATAGCAAATTTTTGCCTATAGTAAACTGCAATATCTCTTAGCGCTTTTAGTGTATCTTTTACTCTTATTATGATCTTATTATCATACTTATCTTCATATCCATCTTCACAAAATAAATCTTGCTGAGTCAATGTACCTATAGCACCATTTTCTAAAGCGTTATTAATATAGCTATGCCCGTCAAATTTTTCTCCTTTTATAGGAATGAACAAATTGCCAGCTTGTATAGACCTTGAATCGGTGGAGACACCTAGTATTTCCTGTTCATTTTTACCAGATACAAGAATTCCATTTGTAGCTAGAATAATCTCTTTGCATGTTAGCATCTTCATGAACTGTTCCTCCATTGTCTATGTGAATTATTCATTACTTTCTCCCAAAATTTCTCTTACAACTTCCCTATCATCAAAATGTATTGTTTTATCTTTAAAGATCTGATAAGGTTCATGTCCTTTTCCTGCTATAATAATTATATCATCAGGCTTTGCATTCTCAATTGCATATCTAATAGCTTCTTTTCTATCTACTATTTTTATATATTTACCTTCTGTCTTTTTTATTCCAATTTCTATATCATTTACTATAGCTAGAGGATCTTCTGTTCTCGGATTGTCTGATGTTATTATTGTAAAATCAGCTATCTTCCCAGAAACTTCACCCATTCCAAATCTTCTTCCTTTATCCTTGTTTCCTCCACAGCCAAATACACTTACAACCCTTCCTTTTGAAAAATCTTTTATAGTATTCAATATGTTTTCAAGGCTATCTGCAGTATGAGCATAATCTACAATTACTGTAAAGTCTTTATTTGTATCAATGGTTTCAGCTCTTCCAGGCACATGAATGCTATTAAGCCCATTTTTAATATGCTCGGAAGAAATCCCAGAAAGACAACAAACTCCAATTGCAGCTAGTGAATTATATACAGAAAACTTTCCTGGAATAATTACATTAATATGATCATTTATCCATGGTGAACTAACATCAAATTCAACACTATTAGGATGTTTTATTATATTGCTTGCTTTTATGTCACAGTCTTTTTCAATTCCATATGTATAAATAGGACATTGAGCCTCGGCTATAACTCTATCTGCAAAATTGCTATCTATGTTAATCAGACCTTTTTCACACATTCCAAAAAGCTTGATTTTAGCATTTAAATAATCATCCATATCTTTATGTTCAGTAGGAGATATATGATCTTTATAGAGGTTTGTAAAAACTCCTATATTAAAATGACTGCAGCTAACTCTATGAAGCTGCAGCCCTTGGGATGAAACCTCCATTATAACATCCGATACATCTTTTTTTAGCATTTCAGAAAACAAAGACTGTAAGTCACAAGATTCTGGAGTCGTTCTTTCTGCATAAAGAATCTCATCAGCTATCATGTTTTGTATTGTGCCTATTAATCCTGTTCTTTTGCTTGCATATTCCATGATACGTTTAATCATATATGTAGTTGTTGTTTTTCCTTTAGTACCGGTAATACCAACTAAATTAAGGTTTTGCGATGGATGTCCATAAAATTTATCTGAAACAAAAGCAAGACCATATCTTGTATCTTTAACTGTTACAACAGTAATATTCTCGGGTACAGTCACCTCTTTTTCAACAAGTAATGCTTTTGCTCCATTATCAATTGCTTCAGAGATAAATGCATGCCCATCTACAACAGCTCCATCAATACACACAAATAACGAACCTTTCACAGCTTTTCTAGAATCATATACAATATCAGTTATCTCCAGATTTCTATCACTAGTGATCGAATGATAGCTTAGCCCATCAAGCAATTCATAAAGTTTCATATGCTACCTCCTTAAATGTAAGGGGACACTCCTCTCTCTAGCAAGAGGTATTCCTTTTACGTTGAGGAGTGTCCCCTTGTTATTATTCTACATTGTCAAAATGTTTAAATTCAATTTCAATTACCTTTCCTTTTGGCACTTCAGTTCCTGGATCAATTTCCTGTTTAACAGCAACGCCATCCCCAGTTACTTTTATATTTAAGCTAGCATTACTTAATGCCTGTGTTGCTTCATATACAGTCTTATTTATAACATTTGGGACTTTAACTTTAACTTCTTCATCAGGCTTATATGTATATAGTATAACAACTGACTTTTCAGGTATTGTTGCTCCGGGTTTTGGCATCTGCTCTAAAATTATTGCATCTTTATTATTGCCATCACCTTCTACTCTATATTCCAACCCGTACTTCTTTAGTGAAGACTTTGCATCACTAAGAGAAATATTTCTTACTTCAGGTACATTAACAGGCAATTTAATGGTTTCCTTATCTTTTTCAGTGAATCTTTTCTCTATCCCAAGATAATTCAAAATATCTTCCAACAGTTTTTGAGCTACAGGAGCAGCAATTGCACCACCCCCATGTGAATCACCTGTTGGATGATCCAATACTATAAGGACATTTACTACTGGGTTATCTGCAGGTGCAAAAGCGGAAAATGATGCAATATACCTACCTTCTGTTTTTGTTTCAGTAGTTTCAGAAGTACCGGTTTTCCCAGCTACCCTATAACCCTTTACATAAGCATTTTTACCTGTACCAATAGATACAACACCTTCTAATATTTCTCTTACGGTATCAGAAGTTTCCCTGGAAATAACTTGCCTTACAACCTCTGGTTCGTATTTCTTAACAATATTTCCCTGGAAATCTCTCAATTCTTTTACCAGTCGTGGTTTCATAAGATAACCACCATTAGCAATGGCAGCATATGCTGTAATTAGCTGTATAGGTGTAATCTGAAATCTCTGTCCAAAAGAAGCAACTGCCATGTCCACATCTTTAGGATTTGGATGGAAAATTGATTTCCCTTCACCTGGAAGTTCAATTTCTGTAGGATCATAAAATCCGAAAGCCCTAACATAATTATAAAATCTTTTAATACCTAAGTCTTGTGCTACTTTTACGAAAACTGGGTTGCAGGAGTTGTATACCCCCTCTGTAAAAGTTTCATGGCCATGTGGGTTTGCTCTCCAACAACCAATAGTCCAACCACCAACCTTTACAGGAAAATCATTTACAGGTGTATCTGGTTTTACTACCCCTTCTTCAATACCTGCACAGGATGTTATAGCCTTAAAAGTTGAACCTGGTTCATATGTATCAGATACTGCTTTATTTCTCCAGACAGTTTCCTGAAGTTTTGCAACATCTTCATTAGTATGACCATTCCATGTTTTGGGATCAACACCGCTCGGTGCTCCAAAAGGATCGTTTAAGTCATAGTCAGGTTTTGATACAAGTGCCAATACATCTCCATTCCTTGGATCCATGACTATTGCTACAGCACCATTTAATACTTTATTATCATCTATTGCTTTATCAATTGCTTTTTCTGCTAAGTACTGTATTGTTTCATCAATAGTAAGCACAACATCCAACCCATCTTCTGTATCAACACGTCTTTCCGGTGTATAAGGCATCGTCCTTCCACCTACATCGACTTCGCTTAAAATCCTCCCGGGTATTCCCTTTAGGTAGTTTTCCATAACATCTTCAATTCCATCCAGACCATCATTATCTGTACCAGTAAATCCAATTACATGGGCTGCAAGATTTCCATGAGGGTAAAATCTTTTGGAATCTTCGTCTACATAAACACCTTTTATGCTTTCATCTTTAATCCAGCTTCTTACCTGATCCCCAATACTTTTGTCAACTTTAACCTTTATGGCTTCATACCAGGTGTTACGATTTATTTTTTTTAATACAAACTCTTCTTCTAATTCAAGAATCTCACTAAGTTTCTTAGCAATTTTACCTTTTGAGTTTTCATTCTTTGCTATATCTTTCGGATTTACACCAATTGTATCCACAGATGCACTTATCGCAAGTTCTTTACCAGTTCGATCATAAATAGTGCCCCTTTTAGGAGTTATTATTCTTCCCCTTGTTTGCTGTTCGTACGCCATGCTTTTTAAAGTTTGGCCTTGAGCTATCTGAATATATCCAACATGCCCAGCTAAATATGCAAATGCTACAAAAAATATAATCAAAACAACTAATAACCTTTTCTTTGCTTGTAATCCTGGTCCAGCCACAAAATGTCCCCCCAAATCTAGAATTTCTATCCATATTTATATTTGTTTAAAATTAAAGGCAGTGAATTTGTTATCACAGCCTATAATTCTTAAATTTCATATGGATTTTGCAGTAAAATCGTATGGAATATAGTAATATTTTTGCCAATCTCTAGTCAAATAGTTTTTTTATGATTTCACCTTTATTTATAAGTCCAACCAGAAAGTTTTCCTTAGCTTTAGTATCTTTATATTGAGCCGATGTTACCGTATAGTTGGTTTTAGGAACTCTTATGTGTAATATTTGATACTTATCCGGTTTTTGCATACCTAAATTGTTTTGTGCAATTTCCATTATTCTTGTTAAATTAGTTTCATTCTCTATAGCTACTTTAATCCTAGAATTTTCATTTCTCAGATTCTCATATTGTCTCTCCTTGTTACTAATTTCATAGTTCAAATCAGCTATTAGAGCATATCTGTACATAATTGTTAATCCAAATAAAAAAAGCAATAAGATACTAGCTACCATTTTTACTTTAATTAATATATTAGCTTTATATTTTCTTTTTTCCTTTAATACCTTGTTTTTTTCATATACGTCATATTCAATTTTTTCGGCTGCTGTCCCATATACATAATTATTATTCTTTTGTATCAATGTATTCACCTCTGCGGTAATTTATTACATTTTTTTTGCACTCTTTTTAAGTAATATTTCAGTCAACTCTTAAATAAATTTTATCTTTTGTATATTTCATTTTTCTTTATCTTTTGTATATTGAATTTGTTTCTAACTTTTGTATATTGTGTTTCTAGATTATCATTTGTTTGTCTTGATTCTTTTTATCTTTTGTATGTAGTCACTGCATTGTCCCTTAATAATGAATACATTTTATATGTCAAAATTTCTACAACTTTTCTATCACTCTCAATTTTGCACTTCTGGCTCTTGGATTAGTATTTATCTCTTCCTTATTTGGTAATATAGGTTTCCTTACTGGTTTAACGGCAACTGGCTTTTTACCACATGCACAAACAGGAAATTCTCTAGGGCAAGTGCAAGGATTTACTAACCTCTGGTATTCAGTTTTTACTATCCTATCTTCAAGAGAATGGAAACTAATAATGCATAACCTGCCTCCCGATTTTAAGATTGAAACAGCATCATTAATTGTGTCTTCCAAAATTCCCAATTCGTTATTAACTTCAATTCTAATGGCTTGAAAAGTTCTTTTCGCAGGATGTGGTCCCTCTCTCCTTGCTGCTGCAGGTATAGCTGCTTTAATTATGTCAACCAGGTCCCATGTGGTTTTTACTCTGCTTTTACTTCTTGACTTTACAATAAAGGAAGCTATTCTTGATGCCCACTTTTCTTCACCATATTCTTTTATAATCTTATATATTTCACTTTCTTGATACTCATTTACAACATACTCCGCTGTTAATTCCTGCCTTCTATCCATTCGCATATCAAGTGGTGCATCGCTTTGATAACTAAAACCTCTTTCTGCTTCATCGAATTGATGAGAAGATACACCAAGGTCCAAAAGTATACCATCTACCTCAATAATGCTATTTTCTGAACATACAGTTTTAATATCTTTGAAGTTACTATTCACCAATATTACTTTTGCCTTATTTTCTGTTGAAATTAAGTCCAAACGGTTCCTTGAGCTTTCTAAAGCATAGGAATCTCTGTCTAGTCCAATTAAAATCCCATCTTTCCCCAGCCTTTCAAGGATTTTCGATGAATGCCCTGCTCCACCTAAAGTGCCATCTATATATGTTCCATTATCCTTTATATTGAGCATTTCAATACATTCATTCAGTAATACTGGATTGTGATAAAACTCCACTATTATTAACCTGCCATTCTGCCATTTAAACTTGGCATAATTTTTAATCCCTAAGCAAATTCAAATTACTTTGCTTGTTGTAAGTATTCTAAGCAATCTTTGTCTTCTAAGTGAGCTTTATATTCCAAGCATTGACATTTTCTCAGCAATCTTATCCGGACTAATGTTGTCTCCACTGCAATATTTTTCCCACTTATCCTTTTCCCAGATCTCTACTCTTGTTGATACACCAATTGCATAAAGGTCTTTCTCAAGCTTGGCATAATCTCTAAGATTTTGTGGTACTAATATTCTACCCTGCTTGTCCAATTCGCATTCAGTAGCACCAGCAAAGAAAAATCTTACAAATGCTCTAACATCCTTGTCGGTGAAAGGAAGAGTTTTTAGTTTTTGCTCCAGGTTACTCCATTCTTCTGATGAATAGGCAAACAAACATTCGTCAAGACCTTTTGTTAGAATAAACTTCTCACCTAGTTCCTCCCTAAATTTTGAAGGTACTATCATGCGCCCCTTTGAATCTAATGAATGCTGGTACTCACCATAAAACAAATATTTCACCTCACATTGTAATCCTGATTATCCTATTTAAATCGTCATTATTATATTACTAAATCTTATTTTTTGTACCACTTCGAACCACTTCTCACCACTTCACTCCACCTGTATGTTATTTTATTGCATATTTGCAAAATAATCAAGTGTTTTTTATAATTCTTTCCACAAAAAAACAACGGTTAAATTAACCGTTGTTTTTCGCGTTGATTGTCTTTATTTAATATTAAACTTTATAATATCATCTACAATGGCACACTTTGAACCAAGTTTTCCACATAATTCAAGCTCTCTTTTTAACATTTCTATTGCTTCATCGCCTTTTGGTATTACAACATGAGTTTTTTCAATTGTTCTAATAGGTATTAACTCTAGAGAAGATAATTTTTTATTAGTAATTTTCATGTTAACAATAAAGGATTCTTGGTTGTTAGGATCATTTTGATCAAAAATAAAATTCCCGAGACTATATATAATTGGTTTATCATTGTAAATCTCAACCCCTTGAAACCTATGAGGGTGGTGTCCTAAAATGATGTCCGCCCCATCATCAATTAGATTATAAGCAAATTCTCTTTGTTCATCTGTAGCGTTAAAACTGTTTTCTACACCCCAATGTAGTGATACAATTAATATATCTACACTTTCTCTTATATAATCCATGTCTTCTTTTATAAGTTCATATTTCCGTGGAGTAACGCCACTTTTTTCCTCGCCCGCAGCAAAACTTAACATAGGATTACCTTTAAAAGTGAGTTCTGCCATGTCCGTATATGAAATTACAGCAATTTTTAAACCATTTTTCTCAATAATAGCAGGCTTTCGCGCCTCAGTAATTGTTTTTCCAGCCCCAGAATAAAGAACTTCATTTTTACCTAATACTGATATAGTATCAAGAAGACCCTTTTCGTAGTAATCCATGATATGATTGTTTGCAAGATTTAATATGTTAAATCCCGCATATTTTAACCCCTCTGCTGCCTTTTCACAACTTTTCAGCACTATTTTCCCACTTGCATCCAAACCATGAGTGCTTTCTGTAAGTGGAGCCTCTAAATCTCCAAAAACAATATCACCTTGGCGTAAGATATCAGCAACAAATTGAAAGGGATAAGTATAATCTTTGCCCAACCTGTCAAGATGATATTCCACTCCTCTTCCTAATAATATATCTCCTACTGCAACTAGCTTTAGTATATTAGTCTCTGGCACCTCATTCTCAGATTCTTCAATACGTCTATTAAGAGAAGCGGTTGATGTATAATTAGTATTGTGGTCTTGATCCTTCGATGTAGTATTATCAACTGGTAATATTTTTTTCTGTTCTTCCACTTCTTTATCCTCACTCTGAGAATTAAAAGGTTCAGTGCTATTTGTTTTAGAAATTCTATCTTGCGAGCTAACTTCTGAATTTCCCTTATCCTTGCTATCAGAATCTAATAATCCAGTAAACTTAATAACTGCTAATACTATAATGAGTATCAACGATAAAAAGATTACTCTCTTATTCCTCCACATATTACTCACCCCAATATTATGTAAATGGCATTTTTATTGTTATAAATAAGCATTTTATAATATTAACATAATAGCACATAACCTTTATAAAGGAAAGCATAAGATTTTAAGAGATTAGTATTTATCTCCTGAGTTTTGAAGTTTGATTTGAATTTTTATTCCAGAAACCGTTGCGGCTACTGGATATTTTTATGTCAAGAATACAAAAATTCTATATGTGGTATATTGTGTTATCTATAAATGTGTGGTAAAATAATGAAGCAGGGGGGATATCATGTTTTTGAAATCTATTACTAAGAACAACATTACACGTTTGTATTTTTACGAATCTTACTACAAAGATAAGAAATCACGCCAACGTTTGATTAAGAGCCTTGGGCGTCTTGACGAGCTTGAGAAGTCACACCCTGACCCAGTGTCATACTTTAAAGCATTAGCGGAAAAAGAAACTTTAGAACAAAAATCGGACAAGAATATGTCGATTACCATAGACTTATCAGCTACTTTAGAAGTTGATGAGAAAAACATAAAAAACGTCGGATATGGAATCTTAAAGATACTGTATAGCGAACTTGAACTTGACAAGTTCTGTAAGACGAAAATACGCAATCGTTCAAGTAAGTATGACTTTGAGTTGATCTTTCGCCTCCTTGTTTTTTCCCGTGTTCTCTACCCTGCCTCAAAAAGAGAAACCTACAAACACAGAGGCATCTATTTCGAGAGCTTTGATGGATTTTCTATTGATGATGTATATCATGCTTTGGATCCTATTGACGAGCACCAGGAAGTACTTCAAAAATGGATTTACGATCACTCTAGCAAACTTTGTGAGCGCGACTTATCAGTTGCCTACTTCGATTGTACGAATTACTATTTCGACATTGGCCGTCCAGACGTAGACATACTCAATGAAGAGGGACAAACTGTTAACAAAGAAGGGGAGTCAGTAGAAACCAAGTACCGTAAACGTGGGCCTGAAAAAAATCGTCGTCCAGATCCGATTGTCCAGATGGGGCTTCTAATGGACAGGAACTCAATTCCCATTGCTTACGATCTTTTCCCCGGAAACGAATCTGAGAAATTACACATGCGTCCAATCGTTAATCGTGTAAAATCAGAATTCTCAGATAGCCGGATAATATTTGTCGCAGACCGGGGGCTTAACACATCTGACAATATCTATTATCTCAACGGGGACAATAAAGGGAAGAATAATCAGCGGGATGGATACGTCTATGGCCAATCAATTCGAGGTGCAGATGCCGAATTTAAGGCATGGGTTTTAACTGGAGGATACAAAAAAACAATATTTAAAGATGATCTGGGAGAAGAAATTACATTTACACACAAATCACGTATTCATCCAAAAGTCTTACAAGTCAACCTTACGATACCAGGCAAAAAAAAGAAAAAGAAAAAAACCGTTAACGTTGACCAAAAGCAAATGGTTTACTACTCTGAGAAATATGCAAAAAAACAACGGATGGATCGGGAGGTTATGGTCAAACGGGCAATAGATATGATCCAATATCCTAAAAGATATGATAAAGTGACTTCTGCTGGTTCAGCAGCTTATGTGAAAAATATCACCTTTGACAAAACCACTGGTGAAATTATTGAGGGTAAAATACTAGAGCTTAACTCTGAAAAGATCGAAGAAGAAGAAAAATATGATGGGTATTATTCAATTGTAACCAGCGAGCTGAATATGAGTGATGTAAAGATGCGTGAGGTTTATTCTGGCCTTGCACAGATTGAAGAAACATTCAAGATTTCTAAGTCTGATTTTAAGTCTAGACCTGTACACGTACGTACAAACGAACATATTGACGCACATTTTGCCACTTGCTTTACAGCACTGCTGTTGATTCGTCTGCTCCAAGCGAAGCTCAAGAACAAATATCCCGTGAAACAAATCTTAAATTCGCTACGCAACTATAATTGCACGAATATTGATACTAACACCTGGCAATTCCTCTACTATGATGAAATACTACAGGAATGCGAGAAAGTATTTGATATTGAACTTAACAACAAATACCGTAGTCAGCTCCAAATTCGACGCTTACTACGATATTAATCAATTCAAAAAAATATTTTAAATTTTCTTAAAATACACTTAGGTACCACAGGTAGAGAAAACTCGCAAGATCCGATGGTTACTAACTTTTAACGATTTCACTTCAAAACTTAAGATTCAAGATTATACTATAAAACTTTTTCCATAGCAAGTATTTTTTTAAATTTATTTTTTCCGATTTGTTTAAATTACTGTTTGAGGTTCGAGGGCACATGTTTATACCGCTTGCATTTACTTCTTTGGAAGTCAGGTATTTCAATGAGCGCTTGCGTTAATTATAAAAGGACTTAAATCTTTTTCTTCTATTCCGATTTTTTCAGATATCTTATCCAAAACATCTTTACGTGCTTCAAAGTGATGAAGCGTATGGGCATCACTTCCGAAATGAAACATACAACCACTTTTTTTTGCAATTTCAAAAATCCGTATATATGACTCATCACTATAATTGTTTTTAATTTTTCTTGATTTTTCGTGAAAGATACATGCATTTATTTCTATACTAACACCTTTTTCTGCAGCCATTGAAAAGCATTCAGAAAACTCATCGTCAGATATATGATTCAAAATCTCATCTACTGTTCTAAACCCAAGCGGATTGAACGGGTGAGCTATACCGGTGGCAATATCAAGTTTCAATACTCCTTTAAAGTAATTTACCATTAATCTGGCAACTTCAATACTCTTATAATCCTTATCAGGGATCACAAAACCTTTCATGTGGAAATGCGACATGGGTACAAGTACAAAATCCAACTGTGATGCCACTTCTCTGGATATCCCTATTATGTCGTTTCCGCAGTATTCAGTTTCACATCCCACCAAAACTTTAACACCTAGGGTATCTTTCGGAATTTCTCGTTTTATTTTCAATATATGTTCGAGATTTTGTGTTCTATACCATTCTGAAGGTTTAAATTTTGGATTTTCCCATATATGATCGGCAAACCCAATTAGTTTTAACCCTTTCTCTGATGCAGTTTTTATAATTCTTTCCGGTGTCGAGGCTGCATCCTCACAACAGCTTGATAAATAAGTATGAATATGAATGTCATGTGTAACTTTCAATACTATCAAATCCTTTTTTCATATTTTGGCTTTATCATATTTATAAGCCCCCACTTCTAAAAGGGGTTCTTTGTTAACGGGTCGTGGCTTGTGGTGCGTTCCGGTGGGTTAGGGTTATCCTTCCTAGGGGAGCATTCCAGTGGGTACGTTCCTTTGGTACGCACCGTTATAGACCATCTGCATTTAACATAACAGTCGCAGTTACCCTTTTACCGCTCCCGCCGACATTCCCTCTGTAATATGCTTTTCAAATACCACATAAAAAATAATCGTTGGTACCATAACAATCATTAAACCCGCAAATAAGGCGCCCCAATCCGTACGGTATTCCGCAACGGACATAAGTGTTTGCATACCAACAGGGAGAGTAATCTTGCCTTTATCGGTAATCAGGGTTAATGCCAAAACAAATTCATTCCAATAGAATAAAAAATTAAAAATATTTATTGTGATTATTCCTGGTTTCGCAAGAGGCAACATAATTTTCAGGAACATTCTGTAGTATCCGCAACCGTCAATCAAAGCAGCCTCTTCCATCTCATGCAGTATTGTTGAAAAAAAGCCCATCATTACTACTACTGAAAATGGCAGTGTCCAACTAATATAAACAGCCGATAAACCAAAAAGCGAGTTGTACATATTCAAATTCTGCAACAGAAAAAATGTGGGAATAATCATTAATACTCCCGGAACCATTATTCCTGCCACATACAATGACTTAATATATGGACCTAATCTAAATTTGAATCTGGAAAGTACATAGGCAGTGGTAGATGCCATTATTGCTGCCAAAACAATACAAAAACCCGTTACAAAAACACTGTTTTTGAAATATATAGACACGTTTACCTGAACCCATGCTCTAACATAATTAGACCACTGAAGTTTTCCCGGCAATGCCCATGGACTTTTATAAAACTCCTGATTTGTTTTTAGTGATGTAAGGGCGGTCCATAAAAGGGGATATATAACTATAACAGAATATAAAATAAGTACTGTTCGAATAACAATGTCATTAAATTTTATTTTTTTCATTGCCTGGTTCTCCTTCTATTACAATTAACTTAACCCTCATACTTAAAGCTCATAATTTAAAACTCATAGACTTCCCTTTTTGTTACTTTTTGAAGTATGAAGTTAATACTCATCATTACAGCAAATAACAGCAGGCCAATTGTAGTTGCATACCCGAAATTGCTGTTCACAAATCCTTGTTCATACATATATGTGGAAAGTATTTCAGAGGATCTGTTAGGACCTCCTCCTGTCATAACATACACAAGCGGAAACGTTGTTTTGAAAAATCTTGCTACGAAAAATGCCAGTGATGTTCTAATAATTTCCCACATCAGCGGAATTGTGATACTGAAATATTGTCTTATCTCAGATGCACCTTCTATTTGGGCTGATTCATACATCGCTTTAGGTATATTCTTCATAGCCGACATATATAAGACCATGAAAAAACCCGTATATGTCCACACCTGTGTAACAACCAAAGAACCCAGCACTGTGTTTTCATCCCCAAGCCAGGTTCTGGCAAGATTCTCCAGTCCGATCAAATTTAAAAAATTATTAATAATACCCATATTAGGACTAAAAATAAAAGACCAAATAATTGAAATTACTACAACGGATAATACATTCGGAAATAGGAATACAACTCTATAAAACTTACTCTCCTTATAACCTTTCCTTACAATTATCGTTGCAAAAAACATTGCAAGAATAAATATAATTATCATTCCATAGAATAACATTGTTACATTGTTTAACATTGCCTTCCAAACAACTTTATCCTCAAAAAGACGTTTAAAATTATCAAATCCAACAAATGTTTTCGTGCTTGATAGGCCTGTCCATCTTAAAAAACTAATATAAAATGCCTCTAAAATAGGATATCCAAAAAAAGTTAAATAAAATATTAACGTTGGAACAATAAAGGTAAAAATAAATATGTTTCTTTTATATTTTTTATTCATTGAATCCACCTAATTTCTATTACATTCACAAGGCGTATGGAATGATCCGGATACGCCTTATGAATGTAATTTTTCAGTCTAATTTAAATTATATTTAATGATTGAATCATCCTGACGAACACGCTCTGCTTCTTTTTCAATTGATTCCGCAAATTCTTCTACCGTATATTTCCCTGATATAAGTGCTGTAAGGCTATCTTGTGCTTGCTTATATATTGTTTTATGGGTTTCAGATACTTATAGATGTTTTGCAGGTA